>TARA_R110002033_G_scaffold3700_6_pt1 | contig 67083 bp, 45 predicted proteins | sample TARA_R110002033 | Tara Oceans TARA_R110002033 (sample SAMEA4397051) | marine metagenome | biome: Polar Biome; feature: [SRF] surface water layer (ENVO:00010504); material: water (ENVO:00002006), including particulate matter (ENVO:01000060) such as... | depth 5 m
CCATATCTAATTCTACCTGGTCTGTGGTCATACCACGGTTGTGCCATTCATCCACTACCAATTCACCATTTAACCACATACGAACCCCATCATCAGAATTCACCCCAATCTTATAAACTCCTGAAAAGTTTGGGGTTATGTAACCAGACCAACGCATAGATTTATTACGAAAGTCGGTATACGGATCTGGCGGATTATTTACCGGATCAAAATTCACCACTTTATCAACGCGCGTTTGTGGCGTACCCTCTAAAAACTTGTCATCATAATATTCTCCGAACAAACCAGATTCACCAGTTTGGTCATTCACCAAATTATCAGCTTCAATTAAATTTAAGTTTCTAGCCGCCGTTTTCCATTTCACATAAGTGACCTCTGCCTTATCACCAACTTTATTTCTAATACCTTCTAAAGGTGATATAGGTTTAATTAAGGGAAGACCACTATAATCACCAAAAACAACCTGATTAGCATTAAAACCAACAACCGCAATTTTTTTAATATCCTTTACATTTAAAGGCAAAATATCATTTTGATTCTTCAACAAAACCATAGATTGTCTTGATGTTTCCAATGCCAGTTCTTGATGCTTTTTAGATCCAATTACATCTGGCGAGATTTTAGTATAAGGGTTGTCGTCAACTTTATCAAAAATCCCTAATTTAAAACGAGCGGTTAAAACCCTTTTTACCGCCATATCTATACTTTCTTGAGACACTAGTCCATTTTCATAAGCCTTTATTAGGTGTTCAGCATAAATATCGTCTCCACACTCCAAATCAAGTCCACCTTCTAAAGCTACCTTGGCAGCCTCTTCTTTTGTATTCACATATTTGTGCGATTTCTGAATATAGGTGGGCGCACCACAATCACTAACTACATAACCCTTAAAACCCCATTCATCTCTTAGAACAGTATTCAATAGCCAACCATTTGCAGTACTAGGCACCCCATTTAAAGCGTTGTATGCACTCATGATAGATTGGGCATTACCTTCTTGTACAGCCACTTTATAAGCAGGGAAATAATATTCATGTAAAGATTTTTCAGAAATATTGGCGTTGTAGGCAAACCTATTTTCTTCTTGATTATTGGCTACAAAATGCTTCGGTGTAGAAACTACCTTTAGATATTTATCATCATCGCCTTGTAATCCCTTGACAAAGGAAACACCAATTCTACTCGTTAAATATGGGTCTTCACCATAAGTTTCAGGAGTTCTACCCCAGCGTGGATCTCTAGCCATATTAATAGTTGGAGACCAAAATGTCAATAGATCACTATAAACATTCTTTTGATATTTACCTTGGTTATAGAAATTCCATTTACCCCTAGCCTCATCTGAAATAGCGGTTGAAACTTGATGAATTAAATTTGGATTCCATGTTGAAGCCAATGCCACAGCTTGCGGAAAAACAGTAAATCGACCACCTTTTACTACACCGTGCAACGCTTCGTTTCCATGGTAGTAATTTTCTATTTCTAATCTTGGAATAGCCTCTGCAGTAGATATCAACAAAGAAACCTTTTCTTCAATAGATAGTCTATCCATTAAATCATCTACCCTTGTTTCTAACGGTAAATCTTGATTTTGAAATTCCCATTGATTTTGACCTAAACTTAAAATCGGTAATAAACAAACCGTAATTACATACAAAAAACTCCTCTTCATTTATCTAGTTTTATGTTTCACATCCATTATCTCAATTTCAACATAACCAACTTAATCTAGTCTAAAGGCTTTGAAACCATATTCAAATTCAGCTCGCCCCCTTTTACAATATCGTCATGTCTTAAGCTATTAGCTTTTATTGATATTCCATTAAACTCGGCCTCTGATACATAAAAATTAGCATCACTATTGTTGTTCGCTTTTATGGTAAATAGGTCGCCACTATAAAAATTCTTATTCAATTTAATAGTAACCTCATCGAAAATAGGGCTACCTATTTGGTATTCAGAATTAGCTTCTGTACCACCGTTCATCTGAAAAATTCCAATTTTAATAAGTACGGCCAAACTGCCCATTAATCCTTGGTCTTCATCTCCATTGTATCCGGTGGATGGTGATAAGCCACCAAAAACAGTTTTCGCTACTTTTCTTGACCAAAATTGGGTTAAATCTGGTCTATTTAATTGACTAAAAATAAAAGCTGATTGTATCGAAGGTTGATTGCCAAAATTGATTGGAATTCTACTATACTCAGGATGTAATTCTACCGAATGTGATGTACCTGCCGTAAAACCTAAATCTTCTGCAGTTTCAAACTGTTCATTTAGCTTTTTAATCGCAGCATCTTCACCTCCCATTAAGGTTGCCAATCCTTTAATATCATGAGGGACAAACCATGTAGATTGTGCTCCATTAGATTCTATAAAGCCATTTTCTGCTTGGTACGGATCATAATCTGCTTTCCATTGTCCATCAACATTTTTGGGACGCATCCATCCTATTTCGGAATCAAAAACATTTTTATAATTAGAAGATCTCGCCAAGAAATAATCATAATCTTCTTTGTAACCCATCTTTTTCGCTAATTGCGCCAACGTCCAGTCTTGGTACGCATATTCCATGGTTAAACTAGCACCGTCTTGATGGCTACCAAATTTACCTTCTGGAATAGGGTAAGGCACATAACCTTGATCCATATAATATTTTAAGCCACCACCAACATTAGTAGTGTGCTCATAGCCGGCTTTCTCCATAATTCCGCCAGCTAAATGATTTTTCTTTAAAGCTTGGTAAACGTCTTCCAATTCATCTACAATAATTCCTTTTTGTATTGCAGTAACCATAAAAGGTGTAGCACTTGCCCCTGTCATCACGTAGGTATAATTACCTCCCGAAGGACCACGTGGTACGAGTCCGCCATCTTTATAATACTGCATTAAAGAATTTGAAAAGTCATACATTATTTCTGGATACACCAAGCCCCACAACGTGTTTAAAGTCCATTGTGCTCCCCAAAAAGAATCTGAATTAAAATGATTGAATTTAGGTTTACCATTAGCATCTAATGGCAATTGTCCAATTCTAAAAATTTCGCCAGTATTATCAGGATAAGCACCATTTACGTCATTAATAATTCTGCGTCCCTGTAAGGCATGCCATAAATCTGTATAAAATCTTCTTTGATCTTGGTCAGAACCGCCTTTAACATCAATTCTGCCTAATAAACTATTCCATTCTTGTTTTGCTTCACTTCTTACGTTTTCAAATTGCCAGTTAGGTAATTCTGTAATTATATTAAGTTCAGCATTGGCAACCGAGGTATAAGAAATACCCACTTTCATTAAAACATCATTCTTATTTTCATTTAATATGATGAGATAATTACCTGTACTATCATCTTTTTCAATAGAAGATATTTGAGTATTCAGCTGTACTTTAAAATAAACGGTCATAGGTTTTGGACGCCTATGTGTAGGCTCCATCGTAACTTTTCCTGAAAGTTCATTGTCAGAATTTTGATCCAAAACTCCATCTATGTTACTGCTTGGTCCTAAAAACGTATTTAAATTAAAAAGTATGGCCTTTTCCTCTTCGTTACCCGGGTAAGTGTATTGATGAAAACCAACTCTTTTAGTACTAGATAGTTGTGCTTCTATTGCATATCTTTCTAATTCAACTTTATGATAGCCTGGTGTAACGACCTCATTATCATGATTAAATTTTGAATAAAAATCTTTAAAAATATCATCTTTTGTTTTCTCATTGGTAGTTACGGGCATCACTGAAATACCAGACATTTGCCATGCATGAATATGGCTAAAACCTTTTATAGTATCTGTCTTATATCGATAACCACTTCCCCAAGCGCCACCAATTTGGGTGTCTGGGCTCAGGTTGACCATACCAAAAGGCCTACTTGCCGATGAAAAGTAAAACCACCTAGAATTTTCTGTATCTAAAAGCGGATATACCTTTGCCGCATAGTCAATTTCTGGAGCACTGACCAGTTTGGTTTCATTGACCTGTTGTTTACAAGAGCCTAAAAACAAGATTGAAATACTTAGTAAGACAACGCTATTTTTTAATGTGTGAGCAAATGTCATTAGTTTCAATTTAAAGTGTCATTTTATTAAGATTAGCCTCAATCGCATCTAGCATTTCATAGGTCGGAAAACCATTGTTTTGTCTTCTATTTGCTATCGAATACCAATTCTTCCATTTATCATCGATATCGCCAGAACTTCTATGATCAAAAACGATTTTAAGTTTATTCTTTGCCGTTGGCAGCAAAGAAATTGCTTCGTTTAAATACTTTATATCCTTAGTAGTTTCAAACTGCTTTTTAAGCAATGCCATGTTATGTAATTCTGTTTCAAAAGCTATTAGATCAGTATAAAGTTGAGCAGGTAGAAGAATATAAGAATGGTAAAAATTATCGTTTCTCTTCAATAGTTCATATCCTAATTCTGCCTCTGAAAGTGATTTCTCTAAAACTTCTTTCACTCGTTTTACATTCTCCACATCTCCAATAACACGATCATAATCAAATGGTACAGGGGATTTACCTGGTCTTACGATCGGTGCATTAGAAAGGTATGAAACAGCTTCTCTAATTTCCCATAAATGTTCTACATACCCTTTTCTACCTTCTTGAGCTTCACTTAACCATTTCATTGATTGTACGGCGTGTTCAGCTGCTTTAGGTGTAAAATATTGTTCTGTCCATTCTTTGTAAAAAGCATCTGCATTAAACGTATCTGGATTGTTACATACTTCACTATAAGCGACCAGATTCAATAAAAATGGCCTGAAATTTTGACCGTTAACCAAGCAATACTTGTCCGCTTCATATTTCTGAAACATTTCTTTCATTACCAATTCCACCTTCTCTGGATAAGGATTGTGAACGGTATGGTTCAACCAATAACCGGCATGCATATAGGTACCAAAATCATAACCATCTGTAGTATTTGGTAAATGTTCAAATTCACCAAATCCGTGATCAGACCAAAGTACTGTCCAATCTGTAGGAGGTCTAAAACCTTCGTTCCACATTTCCATACCATCAGAATAGCATACAAGTACTTTTTGAGAATCTGGTTTATATTCATCCACTAAGTCTCCAAAAGCAGCATAAACCTCATTGAACACTTCAATTTTGCTTTCTCCACAAGTACTTTCATATTCCCAATCCCAAACTTGATGCCGTGGTCGTAAAATAAAAATATCTGTTTTTGACAATGGTGTATGTTCAAAATAATAGCGCCAAGCCTGTAACCAATCTGCTTTATATGTTTTCCAGCAATCTGCTTTCTCGGCATCCATAGGATGGATTTGATAACCTAGAGCAAAATCTACAGCTATTTTCATACCTTTTTCATGAGCATAATCAATCATCTTATCCACATAATCAATGTCTATTTGATAATCTGGTTTTAAGGCTTTATACTCTGGTCTAATAAAAAACTCTGGTCTACCCAACATATCAAAAAGTTGAATTGAATTGTATCGAAGGCGTACCAGAGAATTAATCATTTCAGTATAACTCTCCCAATCGTATTTTAACAACTCACCTCTGTAGTTTGCCAATTCATCTACATCATTTTCAAAATATGTTAAGTTGGGAACTCTAGGTGGTGCAATTGTTTTTGGTTCAAAATTGTAAATATCATTAGCTTTTAATGCTACCGGTGTTTTACCTGTCCAATATTCTAATGGATCTACGCCTAAGACCTCATTTGAGTAATCATAAATTGCATATTGTAATCCCTGTACATCTGATCCCGCTATTACAATGACATCAGAATCGGCGTATGTATTTTTAGACCAAATACCACCTCTTGGACCTGGTTGTTCATCTGTTAAAACCAATTCCCCATTTGTCACCATTTCCGTAATAATGGAATTGGAATTTGCTGTACCTACTATAAAAACCAAAGATTTATTCGGAATTTCCACACCTTCTTTTACAATGTGCACCTCCTCTTTTAAAACTTTTTCTAAGTCGTTCTTTAAATCATTTATGGTAGAAATTTCTACAGCATTAGAATTTTCACCTGTTATTAAATAAACAGTTGATGGTTGTTCAACACCAGTATTACATGCCAGGCAAAATACCATGCACATGGCAAGTAATAAGAATTGTGTTAATCTATATTTTTTAATCATTCGTTTAGGTCTTTCTATTTACTTAGGTTTTGGGACAATGAATCTTTTAAGCCACATACATATTTGCTCATATTAGGTATGAGATAAAATACAGTTGCAACTACTACTTTAGATTATAATATTGCGATAGAATAAATATGATAAGTTATTCAATGAAATCGAATTTCTAAATTTCAGATTAACTGATAAAGAAACGCGAATCTCAAAATTCCGTTTAAATTGAATATTAATTAATGAACATTATTTGGTTAAGATAAAAGAATCTAGTCTTTATCGGATATAGTGTAAAATACAGGCAGGTTTTACACCTGCCCATATTAACTCACTCAATAAAAACTAACTTCTTATTTATTTTATACAACTACTAAATATTAATAACCAGGGTTTTGCACCAAAGAACCATCAGACAACTGCAATTCATTTGCAGGTATAGGTCTTAATAAATGAATACTAGCATCAAAAGCTCCATGATCAATAACATGGGGATTGTAAAGATCTATTCGCTCTTCTAACTTACCTGTTCTTTTAAGCACGGCCCATCTATTATCTTCACCTGCAAGCTCTAATGCTCTTTCATTTAAGATATCGTCAATAGTAACCGAGGTATATTCATTTGCCACGCCAGTAGCGCGCTCACGAACTATATTTAAATGATTTAATGCAGCTGCAGTATTACCTGCTCCTAAATAAGCCTCTGCCGCAATTAAATGTGTACCTGCTACTCTGTATACAAATGTATCTCTAGCACCGTCGGTATCTTCATTAAAATCTTGATCATCAAATTTCTTGAATATTGGGAAATTTGTACGTTCAATATTCAAAGAGTATAAATAATTAACTCCCGGCACATCTTCTGGTAATCCAAAAAGATATTGATCTGGTTGGTATACCCAATAACGATCTAAACGCTCTGCCAATTCTTCCGCATCTAAAGCATTCTTTGGATAATACACGATCGTATCACCAGCAACAATATTATCTGGACCATCTGGCTCATCGCTATCTGCAATAATTGCACGGTGAATTGTGGCATCTTCTCTTGTATCATTATCAGCGAACAAAGAATAAAAGAAAGGAGTAGGCATTGCTCCAAAACTACTTACACCGTAAGGAGTTGTAGTTCTATTTACACCAGGATAATTAAAAACCTGATTCATAAAAAGTGAATGCTTGTTATTGCTTTTATCTGCCGCTAAACCGCTATTTCCATATTGTACGGCAAACAATATTTCATCATTTTCTTGATTATCATAATCAAAAACCTCAGCATACGATTGACTACGAATATCATAATTACCAATTGCCTGCTCAGCCAATGCTGCAGCAGTATCAAAATCGGCAGAACTACCTGCAGATGTGTACGCTCTTGTAAGATATACCTCTGCCAATAAATGTTGTGCCGCTCTTTTAGATATTCTACCTCTACTAGGGTTATCTATCAATGTAGGAATAGCCTCTTCTAAATCTAAAATTATTTGAGCATATGTTTCAGCCTCAGAAGACCTAGCATAATCTGTACGAATAGTTTGAGCTTCTTCCAGTTCTATAACTACACCACCATATTGCTGCACTAAATTAAAATATGCCAAACCTCTAAGTGCTTTTGCTTGTGCAATACCATAATCTCTATCGCCTAAATTAGCATCGCTCCAGCTTATTTGATTTTCAAACCTATTAATAACGGTATTCGCTTTACCAATTACACTATAGTTATTTGACCAAACCGCTAAGCCTGTGCCAGAGTTTAAATTGAAATAGTCATTAGTTGCGCTAAAAGAGAATATTTCACTTTTACTTGTAAAAATATCTGTGCCCAAAAATTGGTACGTATACTCATTGTATACATTTCGCAGACTACTATATACACCGATCACTAATTGATCTGCATTGTCTTGAGTAATAAAATTCTCAGAAGTAATGTCTGAGTATATTTCTTCTTCTAAATAATCCTCGCATGCATAAGACAGCGACAGCATAACCAAGAAGACCGTTATAATCTTTATATATTTAAATAGTTTCATCTTTTTATAGTTTAAAAATTAGTACGATAATTTTAATCCGAATAAAACTGTTTTAACCGAATACCCCATGTTATAGGAATTCTGCAAACCTGTTTCTGGATCTGGACCAGCAAAATCGGTAAAAGTGAATGGATTTTGAACATCAAGCGATAAACGTAACGTGGACATTTTCAACTTGTCTAAAAGGTCTTGAGGAAATGAATAGGCAAGACCAATATTACCAATTCTTACAAAGGACATATCTTCATAGAACCAAGGATAAGAAGACTCTCCATATTCTGGTGAAGGATATTTAGCATCAGGATTATTAGGTGTCCAATAATCTTGTTTTAAGCTGTTGAATACAGCACCGTCACCATTGAAACTCGCAAAATTTTGATGAAATTCTGAATGACCGAAAACACCTTGTCTTGTATTCACTTGCACGTTCATTTCAAGATTCTTATAATTGAACGTGTTTGTCATACCTGCAATCCAATCTGGGGATTGAGAACCAATAACCCTTTTATCTTCTTGATTAATTACACCATCACCATTTTGATCAACATATTTATATTGTCCAGGTAATAGTCCAAAAGATTCTGCTTCTGCAGCTTCGTCTATTTGCCAAATACCGTCAACTTCATAATCAAATGTAGCATCAATTGGTGCGCCTACTTGTAAAACACCGTTTAATCTAGAATCTGACCCAACCAAAATTTGGGCTATATCATCATAAAGGGCAAGTATTTCATTATCATTTTTAGTGTAGTTAATATTCGTTCGCCATGTAAAATTATCTGTACGTACGTTAACAGTGTTTAAAGTAAGTTCAACACCTCTGTTTCTTACAGAACCAAAATTACCAATGGTACCAGAGTCGCCGAAACCGGTTACAAAAGATAATTGACGGGCAAGAATACTTCCTTCAGTTTCTTTACTGTAGTATTCAAAACCAAAATTAACTCTACTGTTAAGGATCGATAAGTCTAACCCAAAGTTATATTCTTTAGAAATTTCCCAAGTTAAATCTGCATTAGAAAGACCTGCAACAGATTTACCAATGCTAAAATCATCACCAAACAAATAACTGTCTTGAGATAAGAAGGCAAGTGAACTATATGGATTAACTGTTTTATCGTTACCAGACTCACCATAGCTTAAACGTAGTTTTAAATTACTAAGCCAGTCTACATCCTTTAAAAATGGTTCTTCACTTGCTCTCCATGCAAAAGCTGCCGATGGAAAGAATGCCCATTTATTACCTACTGCCAATTTAGATGAACCATCGTATCTACCTGTAAAAGTAAATAGGTATCTATCTTTTATATTATAGTTTAAACGACCTGCAAAAGAAGCTAATGTCTCCTTTTCATAAAAACTACCATAGTCTCTAGGTACATCAGAGCCACCTTGTGTATTAAAGAATAAGTAAGCATCAGTATCAAAATTACGTACTTGAATATCACTCCCTTCAGGGTTAGAATAATATATAGAATTGATTAAAGTTGTTTTAAGATTATGACCTTCAGCAATATCAAAATCGAAATCAAGAATATTATCCCAAGTATAAGATGTTTTAAAATCTGATTGATAATGAGACTGAATTCTTGAAGGATCATTTCTAGAAGACTTCGTTAACAAGCCACGATATTCTCCAAAACGTTGTGCAGAAATATTTGGTGAAAATTGTGTTTTAAAGTTGATCCAATCGTTTGGCTTATAGTTGAAAAACACATTTGCAATAACGTCTAAAGATCTATTGTTTAACCTCCATGCACCTTCCGCATCATATATAGGGTTAACAAATCTTAAATCTTGATCATCTGGAAATAGAATAGGCTCTCCGTTTTCATCATAAGGATTAACCGTTGGCGCTAAACGTAACGTACTTCTAAACAATTCTCTACTACCCTGCTCTCTTTCAGAAAGGGCTAAATATGATTTAATACCTACAGTTACCTTATCAGATACCTTTTTAGATAGCGAAGCACTTAAGTTATACCTTTCGTACTCTTCTATTCCCATAACACCTTCGTCATGTAAATAACCTATAGATCCATTGTAGACCAAACCATTACTACCACCAGACATACCAACGGTATGGCTTGTTTGTAAGCCAGATTTTCTAAATGAATCCATCCAATCGGTATATCTACCATTTGCAACATTTGATGCTTCTTCGTTAGAAGATTGAATTTCTGTAGACCTATCTACTACTACACTATTATAAGATGCAACAGTTCTATCTGTACCTTGCCATGCTCTTGCTCTTAAAACATCATCAACAAACTGAACATATTCAGGACCCGAGTAAAGTTCTGGTATGTTAGTTGCCGAACGCAAACCAAAAGAAGAATCATAAGTAAAAACAGTTTTGCCTTCAATTCCACTTTTAGTTGTAATGATAACAACACCGTTTGCACCTCTAGAACCATAAATAGCGGTTGCTGAAGCATCTTTTAAAATATCCATCTGCTCAATATCCGAAGGATTTAAAACACTGATATCATCAAAAAATATTCCATCAACCACAAATAGCGGTTTAGAAGGATCATCTGCTAAATCATCACTTACACCATCACGCTCACCACCTTGATTTGCAGTAATAACCGTATTACCACGTATTTTAATAGATAAAGGCGCACCAGGCTTAGAGTTTAATGTTCTAACATCAACACCCGCAATACGACCTTGAATTGCTTGACCAATATCGGTCTTTCTCTGTTCCGTTAGTGTTTCACTGTCAACTGAAGCAACAGCACCGGTCAAGTCACTTTTCTTTACAGACCCATATCCTATTACTACAACCTCATCTAACTGTGCGGTATCTTCTGTCATAGTTACCGATATGTTAGATTGACCGGAATAAGCTACCTCTACAGGTTTATAACCTAAATAGGATACACTTAATACATTTCCTTCTTCTACTGAAATGCTAAAATTTCCATCAAAATCCGTTACTGTACCATTTGATGTTCCTTTTACTACAATAGATGCTCCTGGAATAGGCATACCCTGGTCATCTGCCACCGTACCCGTTACGCTACTCTGCGCCCATAGTACTGATGACATGCCCAATAAAAGGAATACCATTAATAGTTTTAGTTTTTTCATTTTTGTTATTGTTAAGTTAATTGACTACTAATGTATTGTTAAGACCATGTTAACGAATGGACATATTCATCGGAAATATGGACAGCCATAAAAAAATGGATTATTTTTATCTTGCTAAATCATCAAATAATCTCCTTAATTTTTAAATATTTCATATAGCTATTAGACAAAAAATTACATATTTTCATTTTTCAATACATAACACCATTTAACGTTTAGAATGCTAAATCCATGCTTTGTATTAAAATGTCCATCCCTTAAAACCACAATCGCTGTACTTTGTAGAGCCATTCCAAAACCAATAAATTAATAATGAAAAATTACCTTTCAACCAGTAAATTACTGATGGTAACAGCACTAGCATTAATAGTTAGCTGTACCGAAAACACTAAAGATGAAACCCCTTGGGTAGATTTATTTGACGGCACAACTTTAAACGGTTGGCATAAACTAGGTGGCGATGCTACCTATAATGTAAAAGACGGTGCAATTGTAGGCACTACCACCCATGATACACCGAATACATTTTTGACCACAGATAAAATGTATGATGATTTCATTTTAGAATTAGACTATAAAGTGGATTCGACTATGAATTCTGGTATACAGATTAGAAGTAATAGCATACCTACCTATAGAGATGGTAGAGTACATGGATACCAAGTTGAAATTGATCCATCTGAAAGAGCATGGAGCGGTGGTATATATGATGAGTCTAGACGTGGATGGTTAAACCCAATGACAGACAACCCGGCTGCACAAAAAGCGTTTAAGCAAAACGACTGGAACCATTATCGTATAGAAGCAATTGGCGACACAATTAAAACTTGGGTAAATGATGTTCCTGCAGCTTACTTAATTGATGATAAAACTGCAAAAGGATTTATCTGTTTGCAAGTACACAGTATACATGATGACCAAAAAGCTGGAACGGATATTATTTGGAAAAATGTAAAAATAGTTACTGATAGCGTTTCCAAATATTCTAGAAAATCGCCACTTACTCCTATCATCACCAAAAATCAATTAACTATTGATGAGAAAAAAGATGGATGGAAATTACTTTGGGATGGAGAAACTACCAACGGGTGGAGAGGTGCCAAGCTAGAAGAGTTCCCAGAACAGGGTTGGAAAATTGAAGATGGAATTTTAAGTGTTCTTTCTTCAGGAGGCGCAGAATCTTCTGCCGGTGGTGATATTGTTACCAAAGAACTGTATGGAGATTTTGAATTAAAAGTAGATTTTAAATTGACACCTGGTGCTAACAGTGGTATCAAGTATTATGTAGATACCAATATTAATAAAGGTGAAGGTTCTTCTATAGGACTAGAATATCAAATATTAGATGACAACCTTCATCCAGATGCTAAACTAGGAAATCATGAAGGTAGTAGAACGGTAAGTTCACTATACGATTTAATTCAGGCTGATGTAAATAAACCTATTAACCTAATTGGTGAATGGAATACAGCTTACATTATATCAAAAGATAATCACGTAGAACATTGGTTAAATGGTACAAAGGTTTTAGAATACGAACGAAAGAGCGATGCATACAGAAAGTTAGTTTCTGAAAGTAAATATGCTAAGTGGCCCAATTTTGGAGAATTGGACAAAGGTCAAATTTTACTTCAAGACCACGGTGATTTGGTTTCTTTCAAAAATGTAAAAATTCGTTCAATTAGTAATACTAAAGAATAAACAACATGAGTTCAAATAGAAGAGATTTTATAAAGAAGACTGCAATTGGAGCCGTTGGGGCTACTTTAGTTGGATCTAGCGCAAATGCTATGACAGCTAAGAGTTATTCTAAAATAATAGGTGCAAACGACAGAATTAATGTTGCAATACAAGGTTTGGGAAGAAGATATGGTGCATATATACCAGCAATAGCCCATAAAAAAAATAACGTAGAGCTTAAATATTTATGTGATGTCATGAAAAGTCAGCGAGATAAAGCTGCTACCGAATTGGCTTCTAAAATTAATTATAAGCCACAATTAGAAAATGACATTCGTAAAATTTTAGATGATAAAGAGGTTGACGCTATATTTATGTCAACTCCTGATCACTGGCATGCTCCTGGTGCATGTATGGCAATGCAAGCCGGTAAACATGTTTTTTTAGAAAAGCCGTGTAGCCATAATCCTCGTGAGGGAGAATTGGTTGTTGCTTATCAAAAGAAATTCAACAAAGTGGTGCAAATGGGTAACCAACAACGTTCGGCACCCGAGTCTCAAGAAATAATAAAAGAAATTCACAATGGTGTTATTGGTGATGTATATAAAGCAACTGCTTTTTATGTTAGTGCCAGAGGTCGTGTACCACACCAAACAAAAGCAAATCCGCCAGAAGGTTTAGATTGGGATTTATTTCAAGGTCCTGCTCCAAGAAGAGCATATACAGATAACACTTGGGATTATAACTGGCACTGGTATGGTTGGGATTATGGTACCGCAGAAATGGGTAACAATGCTACCCATGAATTAGATATTGCACGATGGGCATTAGGTGTAAAATATCCTGAAAAGGTATCTGTTGATGCAGGTAAATATCACTACAAAGATGATGGCTGGGAAATGTATGATACTATGGAAGCTACATTTAAGTTTGCTGGCAATAAAACCATAAAATGGGACGGTAACAGTAGAACCGGATATCATAAATACGGCAACAAATATGGTAGAGGTACAATAGTAGCTGGTTCTGAAGGTACAGCTTACATTGATCGTGGTGGATATAAATTATTCGACCAAAAAGGAGGTCTTATCAAAGAAAATATTTCAGCGAACGAAGAAGCAGGTACAGCACTTGGTGGTGGTGGCGATATGTCAACATTGCACACGGTCAACTTTTTTGATGCAATAAGAGGTAAAGCTGAATTAACTTCACCAATAGATGAAGGTGCTATTAGCCAAATGCTTACGCATTACGCAAATATAGCTTCAAGAATAGATGACTCTTTTGAAATAGATGAAACAACTGGTCGTATATTTAATAGAGAGGCTATGAAATTATGGTCTAGATCCTATGAGCCAGGTTGGGAAATTAAACCTGTATAATCTCTTCATATTAATAAGATTAAAAACACTACTGCATCTACTTTTCTATAGAGTTTGGAAAGTATCTAGAATGATAAAGGTGTAGTACAATCTAAAAGTAAATAAACTAGATACTATGTTTTAAACAACATAGTATCTAGTACTACTTATCATAAATTAACTTACCGTAAAACCTATGAAAAAGCATATTTGCATATGTCTTATCACCCTTTCTATTTTCTATTGTCAAGCTCAAGATAGTACTAGTAATATAGATTTGAGAACTACTTTCAACAGTCCTGTTGAAAGTAGTGAAGTATCAACAGACACGTATTTATTAGATTTTGGTAAAGCATATTTTGGTACAGTTGAATTGAAAAGTACGACAACTCAAAACGATTCGTTAGTCATTCACCTTGGTGAAAAATTAGACGCACAAAATAGAATAGACAGAAATCCAGGTGGGTCTATTAGATATCAAAGAATTGTATTGCGTAATCTACAAGCAAATACGATTACCAATATTGAACTTATCCCTAACAAAAGAAATACATCTGGAGCAGCAATACTCTTGCCTGATAGTATAGGCGTAATTATGCCTTTTAGGTATTGTGAAATTGAGAATTTAAAAATACCTATTGAAAATATAGATGTCTTTCAAAAAGCGATACATAATAATTTCAATGAAGAAGCAAGTAGTTTCTCCTCATCAAATGCAATATTAGACTCTATATGGAAACTTTGTAAGCATACTATTAAAGCTACCAGTTTTACGGGTTATTATATAGATGGTGACCGTGAAAGAATACCGTATGAAGCAGATGCCTATATAAATCAACTAAGTCACTATAGCGTAGATAGTCTTTATGCTATGGGAAGAAGAACCAATGCCTACTTTATAAAAAACCCAACTTGGCCTACAGAATGGTTGCTACATACCGTACCCATGTTTTATGCAGATTACATGTATACGGGCGATTTGGAACCACTGAAGGAGCATTATGAGAATCTAAAGTTAAAGACTTTAATGGATTTAGAACGTGAAGATGGACTCATTAGCTCTTCTTCTCCGCAAATGAACGAGGAGTTAATTTCAAAATTAGGTTTTAAGAAACCTGATACAAAAATTAAAGACATTATAGATTGGCCACCGGCACAAAAAGATACTGGTTGGGAATTGGCTACCGCAGAAGGCGAAAGAGATAGTTATGAAATAGTACCAGTAAATACAGTCGTCAATTCTTTTTACTACTACAACCTTGTCTTAATGACAGAAATTGCTGAATTTCTTGATAAAGACGAAGATGTAAAGTTTTTTCAAAATAAGGCAGCAACCATCAAGAGCGTTATTAACACTAAATTATTGGATACTAAAAAAGGGTATTACTTAGATGGAGAAAATTCTACTCATTCTTCTTTACATGCCAATATGATGCCACTAGCTTTTGGTCTAGTACCTAAAGAACATATTAAATCCGTTACAGATTTTATAAAAACCAGAGGAATGGCTTGTAGTGTTTATGGGTCTCAATACTTATTAGAAGGATTATATAAAAGTGGCGAGGCACAGTACGCATTAGACCTAATCACAGAAACAGAAAGCGATAGAAGTTGGTGGAATATGATTGAAATAGGTGCAACCATGACTTTAGAAGCTTGGGATGTAAAGTACAAACCGAATTCTGATTGGAATCATGCTTGGGGTACAGCGCCTTTGAACATTACTACTCGTTACATGTGGGGTATAAAACCAAAAATAGCCGGTTTTAAAGTAGCTGAAATTAAACCTCAACTGGCAGACTTAACTTTTTCCAATATTAAAGTACCTACAAAAAACGGCATCATAACCGCTAGCTTTAAAAAAGACAAGAATACAGACCATTATACCTTTGAAATTCCTAAGGAAATGACCGCAGAATTTACAATTCCCCCAATTTTTTCAAAAATTAAACATAATGGTAAAAAGTTAAAATCAACCCATAATCCTGTTCATTTAAAAAGTGGGGTTCATACCATTGAATTGAAACAATAAATAGTACAATATGAACTTATTTAGTATAGAAAACAAAGTAATATTAATTACCGGAGGTGGCGGAGTACTTGGCGGTGAAATGGCTAATTATTTACTTTCAAATGGCGCTACAATCGTTATTTTAGATTACAAAGATGACATTGTAAACGCAGCCGTTGAAAAACTTAAAACCATTGGCGATAATGTATCCGGTTTTGTGTGTAATGCCTTAGAAGAAGAAAGTCTAATTAAAGTTTCAGATGAAATTATAGCGCAACATGGTAAAATAGACATTCTAATAAATGCTGCAGGCGGTAATATGCCTGGTGCAACTATAGGTGTTGACCAAACTATTTTTGATGTAAACATTGATCACTTTAAAAAAGTGGTAGACCTTAATTTATTTGGCAGCATTCTACCCGCAATGGTTTTCGGCAAAGAAATGGTGAAGAATAAACAAGGTGTTATCATTAATATATCATCAATGACTGCACAAAGTGCAATCACTCGAGTGGTAGGCTATTCTGCATCAAAAGCAGCTATAGATAATTTCACGAAATGGTTGTCTGTAGAATTAGCTACAAAATTTGGAGAAGGTTTGCGTGTTAATGCTATTGCTCCCGGTTTTTTTATAGGAAATCAAAATAGAAATCTTTTAATTGATCAAGAAACTGGTAATTTTACTGACAGAGGTGATACCATTATTAGAAATACACCCATGAAAAGATTTGGTGAGACGGACGAATTAAATGGTACTATTCATTACCTATGCGCAGAGGCATCAAAATTTGTAACAGGCGTAGTAGTCCCAATTGACGGAGGTTTTAGTGCTTTTAGTGGAGTTTAATAAAATATAATTTAGAAAAATGGAACAAACATGGCGTTGGTACGGTCCAAATGACCCCGTATCATTATCAGATATTAGACAAGCAGGTGCAACAGGTGTAGTTAGTGCTTTGCATCATATTCCTAATGGCGTGGTATGGCCGGTAGAGGAAATTATTGAGCGTAAAAATATAATAGAAGCCGCTGGCTTAACATGGTCTGTTGTAGAGAGCGTTCCCATTCATGAGCAAATAAAAACCCAAAAAGGGGATTATAAAGTCTATTACGAGAACTATAAACAAACCATTGCTAACCTAGGTCAATGTGGTATAGATACAGTCTGTTACAACTTCATGCCTGTATTAGATTGGACACGGACCAATCTAGATTATGAAGTAGAAGATGGCTCTACCACACTACGTTTTGAAGCTGCAGCTTTCGCTGCTTTTGAATTGTATCTATTAAAAAGACCAGGATCTGAGGACACCTATTCAGAAGCCCAAAAAACTGCCGCCAAAGAATATTTAAAAACACTTTCTGAAGACGATAAAACCAAATTAATCAGCAATATTATAGCTGGTCTACCTGGTGCAGAAGAAGGATATTCTCTAGAAGAGTTCAATACAATTTTAGCTACCTATGACGCTATTGGACCAAAAGAACTTAAGGATAATTTATTCGAATTTTTATCTAATATTATTCCAGTGGCTGAAAAGGCTGGTGTGCGTATGTGTATACATCCTGATGATCCTCCATTTCCTATTTTAGGACTTCCAAGAGTTGTAAGTACAGAGCAAGATATCATTGACCTTTACAATGCTGTTGATAGCCCAAACAACGGACTTACATTTTGCACAGGTTCATTTGGTGTTAGACCAGATAATGACTTACCAGGAATGATAGAGCGCTTAGGTGATCGCATTCATTTTATTCATTTACGTAGTACACAGCGTGATGCTCATGGTAATTTTCATGAAGCAAATCATCTAGAAGGAGATGTAGATATGTTTTCGGTTATGCAGGCATTGGTAAAGGAACAAGAAAAGAGAAAAGCCTCTGGCAGAACAGATACCAGAATGCCATTACGCCCAGATCATGGCCATAAAATGTTAGATGATTTAAGAAAGAAAACAAACCCAGGATACTCTGGCATAGGTAGACTAAGAGGTTTAGCTGAGTTAAGAGGTTTAGAAATGGGCATTAGAAAAAGTATGAAATAGCTTGGTAATTATTTATCAAGTGCTTGAAGCTCTTTTTCCGTAAATTCCATACCTGTAGAAGACTTTATGCTTCTAAGCTCGTTAATACGTTCTTTAGATAGCGTTTTAGGCACATCTGAAAAAGCATTTGTTACATATGATATAATATCGGCTATATCTTTATCCGTAATTGTTTCGTTTCGAATAAGTCCGGGCATAGCCAGATTGATGTTATATTCAACCCCATTTACATGAACAGGACCTTCTAAACCGTGTAAAATAATTAGCGCTAAACGTTCCGTATTTTTAACGTGCTCTGAGCCCATTAACGGTGGTGCAAGTCCGTCGATACCTTGACCGTTAGCACCGTGACAAGAAGCGCATATTTGATAAAACATTTTAGCCCCACTGGTTCGATTATCTTCATTGATGGATTTTCTTGTAAAAATAGAATTTACCTTTTCATTTTTCTTATCCGATAAACTTCTAGCTAATTTATTAACGAATTCCGTATGCTTGAACTTATCCATGAAAACTGAATTCTGAGAAATTAAAGAGTCTGCATTCGATAGACTACTAATCAATGATTCAGTGACAGTGCTATTATTGAGCCTTCTCTCTAGCATTTTCTCAAGTATAGGTGTAAATTTCACTTCATTTAAAGCTAGCCATTGACCTAAACCATTTGCTAAATAAATATCTAATTCAAGATTATTTCTGTCTATAACCGTGTTAAAAACTTTAGCGGCTTTTTCAATATTTTCTTTGGATACAAACCGTTTTGATAGCACAAGAGCATGTGCCACTACTTCTGAATGTTCGCTTTTCATCACCTCAGTCAAAAAATCAAACGACAATGCGTCCCAACCTTCTAAAACATATAATGCGTGTATTTGACTCAACTTATTTTCAGAATTAAGCACTACATCTTTAATTTCATCTGTAGCTTTTGTCAACCTTTTAAAAATTAAATAATGTTGTGCACGGTCTCTAATCCAACCATTTGTATTGGATAAAAGGGAAACTAACTCTGTTGCACCTAAAGCATCAAAATCAGGAATTATTGTAGCAACTTCATTTTTGCGCTTCACCTTTAATATGCGTCCGAAATCAATTATAGTATCTATTCGAGTGATTTTTGTTTTTTCCTTCAAATAAGGACTCAAATATGCATGATGGCCAATCATGCCGCGGTGCATATCTACTATATACATACTACCATCTGGACCGTTCTTTAAACTTACAGGTCGAAAACCTTCATCGGTAGATGCCAAAAACTCCTTTCCTTGCCATGCATGTTTTGCAATTATTGAATCGCCCGTAAAAGTCAGTAATGCTCGTTTAATCAAATTACCTTCTGGTATACAGATAAAAACGTTTTGGTCATATTCTTCGGTAAATGCTCCCCCCCTATATACTAGCGGACCACAAGCTGCTGTAGCATCAACTAATAGGCTGTCTGCATTTAAAACACCTTTGGCATACCCTCTATTTACAGATGTGGCATGTAAAGGATAAACGCGTTGATCGGTTGTCAACAGTTTGTCTACACTAGCTTTTGGAGTAAAATATTTGTTACCAATTAATGTATTTGGCAATACATAATCACCCAACAAAACCCGTGAATTGTCATTATAATATAATCGTCCGAAATTATCATGGGTCATACCCCATTGCCCTCTAAAGGTTGTGGGTTCTTTAAGCCACACTCCGTTATCTCTTCTATATCTAAAATTTGACTTTGCGTTATAAATCCAATTATCAATATTTAATTCTAAAGCGTTAGGTTGATGCTCAGGATTACCTTCAACAGCGTAGATTGAATCTACCAACACTCTATTTACGGGCAGATCGTTTTCTATTTCAACAAACCATAAATTTGGTGGAATCGCATATAATAATCCTCCATATACATGAGATAACGCTCTCGGCATCACAATACTGTCCATAAATACTTTTGAATGGTCAGCAACACCATCTGCATCTAAATCTTCAAGAATAAGAATACTACCTGTTGGATCATCTTCTTCCGAACCTTGCATGTCACTCATGTAACCTGGCATTTGAGCTACCCAAACCCTACCTTTATAATCAAAATCGATAGCTACCGGAGCTTTTAATAAAGGTTCGGCTGCGACAACTTCCAATTCAAAGCCATCTTCAACTTTATAAGATTCTAACGAAACTTCAGTTTCGGTAAAAGATTCTTGACATGAGAATAATAAACAAGTAAAAATAAATAGGGGAATAAACGTAATGCGCATGAAATAATTCAATTTTAGGTAAAGATAACAAGTAGGATTAATTAATCAATAAGTCCAAAAAACCTTGGTAACCAAAGAGAAATTGACGGAAAAAATGTAATCAACATTAAAACAATAGTCATCGCTGCCAATAAGGGTAATAAAGGTTTAATCACTTTTGATACGGGCACTTTTGCTACACCACTACCTACAAACAATAAAGTGCCTACAGGTGGGGTACAAACCCCAATACAAAGATTTAATACGATGACCATACCAAACTGCACAGGATGCATGCCTAGCGCCATTGCTACCGGTAGAAATATGGGTGTAAAAATAAGTACGGCAGGCGTCATATCCATAAAGGTACCGACTAATAGTAAAATAAGATTTATCAATAAAAATACTGCAATGGGGTTACTCACCGAATCGACCAATAGACTGGTTAACATTTGTGGGATACCTTCAAAAGAGAACAACCATGACATTGCCATCGATGTCGCAATCAGAAACATAACAATTGCTGTGGTTTTCGCGCTTTTTAATAATATCGACTTGAAATCTGCAAAATGTAATTCTTTGTTCAAAAACCCAAGTAATGCTGCGTAGACCACTGCAATTGCTGCAGCTTCGGTTGCCGTAAATATACCAGCAACAATACCTCCAACCACTATTATCAATAATGTTAAACTTAAAAAGGCGTTTTTAAAATCGACAAATAACTGTTTAAACCCTACCCTATCTGCTTTCGGTAATCCTTTACGTTTTGCATAAATATATACCATGAGCATAATCGCCAAACCGACCAAAATACCTGGAATATAACCTGCAATGAACAATGCCGCAACAGAAGCAGTACCGCCACTGGCAAGGGCAAAAATTATTAGCACGTTACTTGGCGGAATCAATAATCCTGTGGTCGATGAACTAATATTTACCGCTGCACTAAACTCTCTTGGATATCCTTCTTTTTCCATTTTATCGGTAAGGGTACTTCCAATAGCTGAAGCAGCAGCAATAGCAGACCCAGAAATTGCACCAAATAACATGGCCGATATAATATTCACATATGCTAGTCCACCAGGCAAACTACCAATCAATGATTTGGCAAAATCGATGAGCCTTTTTGCCACACCTCCCCTATTCATAAGTTCGCCTGCCAATATGAAAAATGGAATCGCAAGTAGCGCAAAATTATCAATACCTGTGGTCATTCGCTGACTGGCCGTAGTAACAGATGGTAAAAATGCGATGTTTATAATCAAAACCAACATGGTTGATATACCTATAGAATAAGCAACAGGAACGCCATACGCCAGCAACCCCGCGAAGCTAATAAATAGTACTAGTACACTTATAAGTTCTATGCTCATCTATAAAAAATTTTGTTTTTTAATATTGTAAATAGAAAAGAAAATGATAATGAAACCACATATAGGCACTATAGCATAAACATAGCCCAATGGTAGATGTAAGGCAGAAGAAGTTTGCCCCAAATTCAATGTGGTATACACCAAATTACCGCCACCAATTACCATAATTATTAAGGCAAAAAGCGCCATAAACACCTGAATAACTTTCTGTCTATTCTTTCTTTTTTTTTCAGATAATTTCGATAAGAGAAAATCCATCGACAAGTGACCTTCTTTTTGCCCATTGATGTAGGCAGCTCCCAATACCGTAAGCCATATAAGAGAAAATCGTGCAAACTCTTCAGTAAAAGAACTTGACTGCCCAACAACATACCGCGAAACTACTTGCCAAACAACATCGATTACAAGAAGTCCGAAGATGGTCACCAAAAGGTATTCAATAAACGAATTAAGAGTGTTATAGATTTTCTGCATTATTCAGCCAGTATTTTTTCAATTACCTTTTTCATTTTCTCATCTTGCATCATCTTTTCCAATACAGGTGTTACCTTAATTGAAAATTGAGTTTTATCTGGATATAAGAATTCTACATTTGCTTTTTTCAGCACTACCATGTTTTCAGCTACGGTCTCTTTCCAATATTGTTTTTGTTTTTCGACACTTTCATCTGCTGCCTCTTGAAGCCAAGCCTGCTCTTGTTCATTTAAGGTATCCCAGAACTTAGTTCCGATTACCACAACATCGGGTACCATGGTATGTTCATCAAACGTGTAATATTTACAAACTTCGTAATGATTTGATGTAACGAATGATGGAATATTGTTTTCAGCGCCATCAACTACATTCTGTTGTAATGCTGTATAAAGTTCACCGTAGGCCATAGGCGTAGCAGAACCACCTAAAGTATTCACCATATCGACCGACATTTGATCGTTCATGGTTCTAATCTTCATTCCGTCTAAATCTTGCGGAGTTTTAACCGGTTTCTTTTTTGCATAAAAACTGCGTGCACCGGCATCGTAAAAACAAAGACCACGAAGTAAATACGCCGAACTACTTTCCAATAGTTCTTTACCAACATCACCTTCAAGAACATTAAAAAGATGGTCTCTATCTCTAAATAAATATGGAATGCTTGTTACTTGATACGCTGGTGCAAAATTTGACATTGAGGCTGCACTCACTTTCGTCATTGCCACACTACCAATTTGAAGTAATTCTAGTACCTCTCGTTCAGTACCCAATTGACCATCTGGAAAAATTTTGACTTCTAATTTACCATTAGATTTTTTCTCCAAGCCTTCTTTCATCGTAACTATACCTTTATGTACAGGATGCGTAGTAGGTAATGAATGTGCAAAATAGAGTACTTTCTTATCGGTATCTATAGCACATGAATTTAAAAGGAAGAAAAAACACAAAAGGGAAATAGTCCAGTATATGTTCTGTATAAAACGCTTTTGTACCCCTACTACCAATTTCATACACAATGGTTAAATATTTAAACCTAATCTAATTCCTTTTTCTAATCCTGATAATTGCGCCAAGCCCATTGCTCTTCCAATTAAAGAATATCCTGAGTAAAATTCATTTTGACGTTTTTTATCGTCTAGCAACACATGACCGTGATCTGGTCTCATCGGAATACTAACCACACCGTTACCGTTAGAATATCTTTTTTGTTGTTGCTCAACAATAGCTTTCATTACTTTATCAATTTCAACTGAGCCACCTAGATGTTCAGCCTCATAAAAGCTGCCATCATCAGCACGGGCAACATTTCTTAAATGAATGAAGTGAATTTTATCACCGAAATCTTCAACAATTTTCACTAAATCATTTGAAGCTGAGGCACCTAATGAACCAGAACAAAAGGTTAAACCGTTACTTGGTGATGGACAACATTCCAATAAAAATTTAATTTCCTCGTAGTTAGAAACAATTCTAGGAACGCCAAAAACTGAAAATGGTGGATCATCTGGGTGTACTGCCATACGAACACCTATTTTTTCTGCTTCGGGTATTATAGCATTCAAGAAATAGGATAAATTATCTTGTAGTTGTTTTTTATCAATCTTTAAAACTGTAGCATGATTGGTTTTAAAATCTTCTAATGCAATCAATTTTCTAGAACCTGGCATACCTGCCAATATTGATTCTTCTAGTTTCTTTTTACCGGCATCTGTAAGTCCGTCAAAATAGTCTTTCGCTTCATTATACGCTTCTACAGGATAGGATTCTTTAGCATTTTCACGCTTTAAGATAAATAAATCGAACGCAGCTGCAGAAATCGGACTATATCGTAATGCCGAAGCACCTGTAGGCAATATGAAATCTAAATCCGTACGTGTCCAATCTATCAATTGCATGAAGTTATAACACACATCGTAGATGCCGTTTTTAGCAAGATTTTTAAGTGTTTGAATATAATTAGCAATATAAAAGTCTCTCTCTGGAAGGCCATATTTAATAGCCGTATGAATATTCACACTTTCTACAACAGACCATTCCATGCCATGTTCTTCTATCTCAGATTTAAGTGCCGCAATAGTTGCTACAGGCCAAACTTCCCCAAGGGGCACTTGTTGACATGCAGCTACAATTCCTTCTACACCCAACTGACGTATGTCTGCTAAGGATACTCCAAATTCAGGTCCGAACCAACGAAACGTTCTCTTTAAATAATCCATAATCTATACTCGCAAATAATTAATTCTATACTTATTTATAAATTCAAATGCTTTTTTACAAAAGAGGAATTATTGTAGATGTAATGGATTACACTCCAGAAAAAGAACTAAAACCACCATCTACATCAAATATGCTACCTGTAACAAAACTAGAAGCATCACTTAATAGGTAATGTACCATTCCATTTAATTCAGAAGCATCACCAAAACGACCCATAGGTGTATTTTTAATAATACTATTACCTCGCTCTGTAAAAGAACCATCCTCATTCGTCAATAATCTTCTATTCTGGTTTCCGATAAAAAAGCCTGGAGCAATTGCATTCACACGTATTTTATCACCGTGTTTAGATGCTAGCTCGTTCGCCATCCATTTAGTGAAAATGTCTACTGCACCTTTAGCCATTGAATACCCTAATACTCTAGATATACTTTGCTTTGCTGCCATAGACGATATATTAATAATCGACCCATACCCTTGCTCAACCATCAATTCACTTAAAATTACAGTTGGCGTTACGGTACCGAATAAATTTATATCTACAACTTTCTGCGTATCACCCATTGCAATGTCGCGTATAGTTTGGTCTGGCTTTAATGTTGCACCAGGTATGTTACCTCCTGCAAGATTAACAAGTCCGTCTAAATGTTTAAACTCCTTTTTAATATGATCTTTCAAGGCTTTTAATTCCTCTTCGTTCATGACATCAACCTTAAAAATAAAGGTACTGTCTGCAACGATATCATTTAGTTCACTTTGCTTAGACTTTAATTTATCTACAGATCTACCTAATAGTAATACTCTTGCTCCGTTTCTTACTAAATATTCGGCAATCGACCCTCCAAGGGTACCTGTACCGCCAGATAAGGCGTAATTTTTATTTTTTAAAGACAGTAACTCATTCATTTAATTCTCTTTTGCTTTTTTATATGCGGCTATAGTGGTGTAATATTTAGTAATCATATTCGGAACTTCCCATATAGGTAATTCTCCAGATGCCAAATATTTTAAATAATTCTCTGTGACTTGACCAAAATGTGACTCATGTCCTATTTTAAACTTTTCTGGAATAACAATTTTCCATTTACCCTCTGCTACTTTTTCAACCGTAGTACCAGGAAATTGTTCTGCTATTTCATTTTGAATTGCCAAGTTAAGGGACTTCTCAAAATCAGCACCTAATTTTGATTCTACATATAATATAGGTTTATAATTTTCTTCTTTGCCCTGCTTTATAATTAGGTTAGATTTTGAACCACGCATAACACTATAATGCGTATCACCTGTTCCTTCTGGAGCCTTATAATTCCATATAACTGAAACCTTCGCAAACTTACCATTGATTTTATAGGTCATTTCGCCATTGCAATATACATTCAATCCATCATCAGCTATATCCTTTTTTAAATAATCGGGATATGCTTCGGTACCCGTCACGTTCTGAAACTCTTCTAAAGAAAGAATGGTGGGCCATCTACGAGCCGATACCATTTCTACTTGCGACGAATCAATGATTTGATCTGGGAAAGCTTCCCATTGAACCAAATCTACTAAGTGAGTAGTAACATCTACGATACCTTCACCTTCCTCGTTTACATCAAAAAACCAAGATGGTCGTACCAATGGTTTTCCAGATACATACTTAAAAAAGTGATGCACGCTTTCTTTACTAATTGCCGGTTCTTCTGCAGTACCCTCAATCAATTCACCAAATACGTTTGGCAATAAAGAGAATTGCTTTTGCATCATCGTAGTCGACTCAAAACGTTCTGTCATGATATCATAAATCATTACTCCGTTTTCTTCGGCAATTTTAAAAGCTTCCTTTAATTTTTCAAATCCTTCGGGATTAATAACCAACGGCTTATCTGCATACACATTTAATCCAGCTTTTACTGCAGCTAAGACATAATCTATCTTCTTGGAATTTTTCCCTGCAACGACCATTACATTACCAGGCTTTTCAGTAATCATCTTGTTTAAATAATCATCGCCTAAATAAGTATTAACCTCCCATGAGGTTGCATTTTCATCTCTAGAATTATATTGCTTTATTTTACTAAGAAAATCATCCACTTCAGGACCCTTGGGCGCAAAAACGTGAATTGTAGAATCAACTTGTGGGTACATTTTTTTTTGCACTAGTGCTGCATGAAAATGACCGGGATCTAAAGTCATTAATTTCACCTTGTCCATTGTATCCTCTTTAGGTTCTTCTTTTTTTTCTTCTGCACAAGAAAGGCAGAATAATACTACTGGTAGCACAATTACCAAATATCTTTTTAATGTTTTCATTTTCTAGATTTTACTAAAAAATATGACCACTACGGGTGGTCATATTCCTATTAATTGTCTAAATCTTAAACAAATTAGTCTTTAAAAATAGTACCTTCTTTTTTTATAAAAGAAGGTGCTATTAGTTAATTTTAAGATTTCACATAATTTGTTCCATAAGGCTTACGCTGAGCACGTTCAAGCATTGCATTTGCTTCTGGGTCATTTATAAACCATTCATTCTCTGGATCCCAATTTAATTTTCGGGAGAACTGCATAGCAATATCACTTATTAAACAAACCGTACATGCTTTGTGCCCCTTTTCAATTGGTGAAATTGGCGCTTTTCTACTCTTTACACATTCTAACCAGTTACCATGTTGGTCGTCTATCTTTTCTAGATGGATTTCATTTTCTTCAATTACAGATTCTAATATTTTTGGGTCTGACGCATTCAATGCTTTAGAACTTTTTTCTTTACTTACAGGATCAGATGCAGATGCGGTATAAGAGCCACGTGAAACAAAGATCCAACCATCGTCACCAATATACTGAATACCGTTAGTGTATCCACCACTAGTATACACCGTAATATCGTTAGCATATTCATGCTTTACAAAAAAGTCTCCGTGTACATTCCATAATCCTGATTTTGGAAATTCTGCCAATGCCTCAACAGAAATCGGACCGCTTAACTCGGTATTCATACCCCATGCAGCAGAATCGTAATGATGTTGACCCCAACCTGTAATCATACCTGCTCCGTAATTACGTTGACGTAACCATCCCGGACGACTATAATCATTTTGAGGGTGTACTCCTATTTCAGTATAAGGCACTTCTGGAGTTGAACCTAACCACATATCAAAATTCAAGTTACTAGGCACTGGCATTTCTGGAGCCACAGGTCCTGCAGGATCACCAGGTAATCCTATTTTTACCGTGTGTATTTTACCAATTCTACCGTTACGTACCAATTCGGCAGCAACTCTAAATTGCGGCATTGCGCGCTGTTGTGTACCAACTTGTAAAATCACATTATTATCTTGAACAGCCTTTCTTAACTGCTGTCCTTCTCTTACCGTAAGTGATGTCGGTTTCTGAACATAAATATCTTTACCGGCAATGGCAGCCTCCATGGCCGGTTGTGAATGCCAATGATCAGGTGTACTGATAACAACGGCATCAATATCCTTATTTAATAACATTTCGCGGTAATCGCCATACATTTTAGTATCCATGTAATTGGCCTTACCAGTTTTCTCTTTGTAATATCCATCGACCAAAACCTTAGCATCGTTCATTCGTTTAGAGTCTAAATCACAAACTGCTATATAACGCGCACTATCGAAGCGTATCGTATCATGTATATCGTGATCACGAGCAATACGACCACACCCAATCTGACCAATATTTATTTTATTACTAGGTGCATTTTTACCAAATACACTTGAAGGTACTATTGTTGGAAAAGCGACTGCCGCTGCCGTACCCAACGATGATTTTTTTATAAAATTTCTTCTCTGCATCTGTATCTATTATTTAGTTCGCAATTAATTCTACTTGTGATGGATTGGCGAAGGCTTGCCAGTAAGCTTCCGCTTCTTCTTTAGTCAATTCACCTTCAAATACCACCATTCTATATTTTAACTCATATTCCTTATTAGGCTCAATTTGCCATTCTTCATGACGGATAGGGCAAAACTCAAAAAACATATCACCTCGACCACCGTTACCATCAATTGGCCATACACGCATAGGTTCTGGATGCATTCTGTTCTTAGGATTACTAAGAAATAGAATTCCGTTCGTCCCTTTTCCATCACTTGAAGCACCACTTACTATTGCCCATTTGGCATTTGTACCATCGGCAGTTAAACGATTTTCACCTTCTGAAGTTAACACCTCACAATTATCTTTATGCCATCTTTCTGTAAAACGCATTCCTAATCCACCGCCATAACGGTAAGCTTCAAAAAGAATTCCATTTTCCAAAGGAGTCGAAAACGAAGATGTGTAATCTAACATATACCTATCATCTCTGTTTAAATCCCACATTTTTACTTGCAGATTTTCATTCAATGCAACCTGTGGCTCTGATTGTGTTTTATAATCTATATGTTCTTGCGCTGCATTAAACCCGGCAGAAACAGCTCCATTAGAAACTGAATTAAATTCTTTGAACAGCACTGTACCTTGGCCGTCACCCAAATTCCAAAAATCGACACGCATAGTATCGATACGGGTATGTGTCCATGGTCCCCAAACACCATAATGGTGCCAATGGTCTGGTGCATTCGTTCTTGTTAAGGTATCTCCTTTTGGAGTGATAATAGGATGAATATATCCAGATTTTTTAAAAATAGAGTCTACTCCCTTCGGCGGATAGTGCATACCATATCTGTAGCCCACCAACGAAGTATTGCCTCTTTCTAGCATTAAATCGCCATCTTTTTTTACCGCAGAAAAAGTTTCGGCTATTGAAGAAGATTCAGCGTTTTCTTTTATACTATAGTCACCTTTTCGTTCGGTGTTATGTATAAACCATATTTTATTTGAAGCGGTATCAAAATCAAATGGAACAACTTCATCGCCATTTAATAATGTAATTTTACTACTATCTAATTCTCCTAAATCTAACGATAAAGGCCCGTTGATTAATAAACCGCTACCCTCCTGTATTTGATATATAAACTCTTTCTGTTTCTCATTACAAGAAATCAGCACTATAAAAATTACTACTAAAAATATATTTTTCATAAACACAGGTTTGGGCAACGGAAATTCAAACTAACTCAACATTTTAATTTCTTTAGAAATATTGCAATCAAAATTAAGATTGCAATACTTCTTTTTATTTTAATTTATAACTTCAAGATAATTAATATCCTTCATTTTGTCTCATTTCATTAGTAACTCTAGTTAACTGATTTGCAGGGATTGGTCTAAGCATATGGTACGGCTGTATGAAGTCATTGGTTTGCCCTTCTGGATTATACAATTTATACCTTTCAATTAATTTACCGGTACGCTTTAAATCAAACCAACGTTTTTGCTCACCATAAAATTCTCTTGATCGCTCGTCTAAAACGAAATCTATAGTTGCCTCTGAACCAGTAATAAGCATTTCATTTTCTTTACCAGGATAAGCAGCTCTTTTTCTTACTTCATTAATATAAAATGCTGCGCCATCTGGATCAGAATTATTAATTAGTGCTTCGGCCAATAATAGATATGTTTCTGAAAGACTATAAACAATTAAATCTCTAGAACCTTCAGCATGATTTACAGACGGGCGCTTATTATCATCTTGTTTTATTGGTGACGGAAATATATTAATACTATTATTATCGGTACCATCAGTTGTATACCAAGACCAAGGTTGACCTTTAGCATCTGGATGCCAGCTATATAAATTAGTACCCGCTTCTACACCAGGTAATCTAGATTGTATATCTGCAATATCATCTGCAGTTAAGTTTTTACCGGTAAGGTAAATTGCAGTATCACCGACAATTGCACCTTCTGGCAAAGCATCTTCTGTAGTATTATAATACCAAACTTGTTGAAAGCCTTCATTGAATCTAGAATCAACATCGTATTCTCCATTAACTCTAAAGTTGTTCAATAAATACCCTGTTGGTCTATAACGAATCCACGGTCTACCATAACCAGCACCTAGTGCTCTAACAAGACCAGAGGCATATACTTCATACCAAGGTCTGAAATGAAGATGAGAACGATTTCCTGTCGGGGTCAATATAGGATCTTCACTATACTGAACAGAAAATAAAATTTCTTGATGTTGTTCATTATCGTGGTCATAACGAGCTAAAGGATCCGAATCTAACGAAAGACCATAATCTTCAATAACCGATTGAAAATTCACTATTGCATCAGTATTATTACCATTGGTTAACTGAACCAAGCCTAACATATGCTTAGCAGCAACTTGGGTAGCTCTTCCGAAATCATCTTGTTTTGCGGGTAAATTAGCAATTGCAAATTCAAGATCTGCAGTTATTGCAGCATACACTTCGGAAGCTGGTGCTCTTACGGCCTCAGTTTCGACACCTTGAGTCTCTTCTAAAGTTAACGGAACATCACCAAATGTTTGCACTAGTGTAAAGTAATAATGAGCCCTTAAAAAGCGTACTTCGGCAATCTTTGGGTTTTTCTCATCTTCTGTCAATTCAGTAGATGCAGTAGCCCTTTCAACTACGGCATTACACCCATTTATTGCTTGATAAAAATTAGACCACAAAGTCCATAAATTACCATTCTCAGCATTAAGTCCGGCACCATAGCGATCAATATCCCAATCGCCACCATGACCACCATGTGTGTACTCATCGGTACCAAATACAGAAAGTTTATTGCCCTCTTCTTGGGCATAATACTTTCTTAGAAATGAATATGCGGCATTTACACCAGCATCTACCCCTTCTGTTCCATCTAAATATTCTGCAGTAACACCAGAAACGATGTCTTCTTCTAATGTATCACACGATCCTAAGGTGACACACAAAGAAATTGTAATGATATGATTTATATATTTTTTCATCTTGTACATATTTTATTTTTTAAAAATCTACGTTGATACCCATTGAAAACATTTTCACTGTTGGCAGCCTTCCATTAATCCTACCTCCATAAGATTCAGGATCAAGACCATTATCAGCAACATTAGAAAAGGTAAAAGGTGAATCTGCATTTACATAAACCCTTAAGTTTCGCAATCCAATTTTTGATAAGGCATTCTTTGGTATACTATATCCTAATTGAATATTTTTCACTTTCAAGAAATCTCCTTTTTGATAAGCTCTTGTAGAGTTATATAAAGGTCTTTCTCTAGAACCATCAGCCATTGGTTGATCATTTGTAGGATTATCTGGAGTCCAGTAATCAACATTTAGGTTATTGAACCTTCCCTGTAGACTTGAGAAGTTATCTTCAAATTCATTAAATACAGTTTGACCAAAAGCACCGAATAGCAAAAATGAAAAGTCCATATTCTTATATTCTACCCTAGAGCTAAAGCCCATAGAAAAATCAGGTATATCAGATCCAAGTATTTGACGGTCATCTTGATTTATTAATCCGTCATCGTTAACATCTTCTACCTTAATTACACCAGGTGTAACTTGATAAGCGGCAGCTTCATCTTCTTCACCTAACTGCCAAACACCTGTTTTTTTATAATCGTACCAAACTGTAAGTGGCGAACCAATAAACCATTTATTACCTATATCATCTTCCTTATCGCCATAGATATCAATAATTTTCTCCTTATTACCAAAAACATTCAAGTTCGTTGACCAAGAAAAATCATCGGTTTCTACAATTTGAGCATTTAAGGTAACTTCCCAACCTTGATTTTGAGTTTCACCAATATTGGTTAAAACATTATCAAAACCTGAAGTTATGGGTAGTTTTCTTTCTAATAATAAATCTGTCGTTTTAGTTTGATACACTTCAACACTACCTGAAATGAATTGACCAATACCAAAATCTAAACCGATATTTGAACTAGCAGATGTCTCCCATTGCAAATCTGCATTTGCAATATCACTAGGTCGGTAACCATAACCAGATGAATCACCAAAAGAATAAACAGTTCTACCTAATCCTCCTCTTGTTTGATAAGGATCAATAGCGGTATTACCGGTAACTCCATAACTTGCACGAAGTCTTAAATCTGTAATGGTTTCTTGATTCTCAAGGAATGCCTCATTACCAATATTCCACATTAATGCTGCAGATGGAAAGAACCCCCACTTTTTACCTTCAGCTAGACGAGACGAACCATCATACCTACCTGTTAGCGTTAATAAATATTTGTCTTTATAGTTATAATTTAAACGTCCCATAAAAGACATAATACCCCATTCTTGCAAATCTGAGTCATAAGCCAATACCGTTTCGGCAGTTGATAGATTGTGAAATAATTGCTGCTCATATGGTAAGCCCTCAACATCTATTGCAGCCATTTCATAATTAGATTCTTGAATACTAAAAAGCCCAGTTGCTCCTAACTTATGATTATCATTAAACCTTTTATCAAATGTCAAAATATTTTCAAATGTTGTAACATTAGTAGATTTTAAAACTTGTGTAGCCCTAGGGTCGCTATATTGACGTGACGATGAAAGTCTCCCTTCAAAAAACCCTTCTCTTGTTTTTTGATAATCCGTACCATAATTCATTCTATAGCTCAAGTCTTTACCCAACTTAGCTTCGGCAAAAATATTACTGAAAACCCTAAGTCTAGTTAACTCATTTATTGATGTATTCTCTACATAATCAGCAATAGGATTCCAAGCCAATGGATCAGCGGCAGGTTGATAAATTAATTCTCCATTTTCATCATATGCAGCCGCCAAAGGACTAGCATTTAAAGCTCTACCATAACTATTAGTCCCCCTATCTGTTTCATTTCCTGAAATATTCACTCTCGAAGTACCCCTATTTTGGGTTTGATCAGATATTTGGGTCGATGTCCCTATTTTAAACCAATCATTTAATTTATGGTCAAGGTTCACCCTAAAAGTCTTTCTGGTAAAATCTTGTGTTTTTATTACTGCTTTCTCATTAAAATAATTTGCAGAAACCGCAAATGATGTTTTTTCATCACCACCCCTAAAACCTAATTGGTGACTTGTTCTATAACCACTGGAAAGAGCTAAATCAATCCAATCTGTAGACACACCGTTTTCAAAAGCTTCACGTTCCGCATCTGTAATCGATGAACCTCCATCCACTTTTAATTGAAAAAATTCAGCACCGTTCATCATATCCGGTGTACCGGTCGGCGTAGTTACACCATAATAACTGCTATATGATACCGTTGTTGGCATATTACCACCTCTAGCTGTAGTTACTAATATAACCCCATTAGCGCCCCTTGAACCATAAATCGCCGTGGCAGATGCATCTTTCAATACCTCAATAGATTTTATATCACCAGGATTAATATCATTAATATTACCTTCATAAGGAATACCATCGACTACATACAATGGATCATTACTCGCTTTTAACGACCTTCTACCTCTAATCCTAATAGTAACACCATCACCAGGGCTTGACCCTGCCGAAGTAGCAACCACACCAGAAGCTCTACCTTGCAAGGCATTTCCAACATCTGCAACAGGTCTTTCCTTAATCTCTTCTTCTGACACTGAAGCTATAGCACCAGTTATCTCGCTTCTTCTTACAGAACCGTAACCTACCAAAACCACTTCTTCTAATAAAGAAGCATTTTCAACCAAGGTTATAGTTAATGATGTATTACCATTTACATTTACAGTGATAGGTTCATAACCTATATATGATACCTGAAGAATAGCATCTCTATTCGTTACAGTTATCGAAAATTTGCCATCAAAATCTGAAGACACTCCGTTGGAGGTTCCTTTTTCAACGATTGACGCTCCAGGTAATGGAACGTTACTTCCGTCGACAACGGTACCAGTCACTTTAAAACTGTTCTGCGCATACGAAGAAAAAGAGAAAAACAACAACACCAATGTTATTGCCAAGCTCGACTTTCCTCGAATCTTAAGTTTTTTAATTTTTTTCATGAATCTTTAGTTTGGTTATTTAAAAAAAAGCATAATTACAGTGTGTAAGACACATTTAAAACAAATCTATATAATCAATTCTTATTATGCAATCGATTGCGTAAATATTTTGTTAAAATTTCGTGCATATTAACAAAATAACGAGTAATTATTAATATTTCATTAAATTACATCTATAAAATTTGATATAATTATAATTTTTACGCAATAATATAAATAAGTTGCGTAATATTGTTGCGTTAAACCACCCAATAAATGTCTAAAAAGGTCACTATATATGACTTAGCTAAAATGCTAAATGTCTCACCTGCAACTGTAAGTAGAAGTTTAAATAATCACCATTCTATAAGTGAAGAAACTAAAAAGAAGGTCATAGCTAAAGCCAATGAAGTTGGTTATAGAACTAATAAATTTGCTGCAAATCTTAGCAACCAAAAATCAAATACAATTGGTGTAATTGTACCAAGGCTAAATTCGTATTTTATGTCTACTGTTCTTGCAGGTATCGAGCAAGTCGCTAATGAAGTCGGTTATAATTTGATAATTAGCCAGTCATTAGAATCGGAAGAAAAAGAAATAATAAATGCTAAAACATTACTTGATAGTGGTGTTGATGCTTTATTGGTCTCTCTTGCAAATGATACTAGTAATTACCAGCATTTTGAAAGTTATACAAAAAGAAAAATTCCCTTGTTATTTTTTGATAGGGTAATCGATTTACCGAATTGCCCTACTATATTAATTGATAACCAAGCAGCTGGCTATGAAGCCACCAAGCATTTAATTGACCAAGGCTGTTCAAATTTGCTCCATATTAGTGGCAACTTAAAACGTACCTTATATAAAGATCGCTTTAAAGGTTTTAAAAATGCCTTGTTAGAAAATCAATTTGAAGTCAACGTAACTAATATTTTAGAAACTGATCTTGACCCTAAACACATTCAAGTTGTCATCGATACTATTAAACATTCTACAAAAAAAATAGATGGGATATTTGTTGCCAGCGATAATTTTGCCGCAAATTGTATAAAAGAACTTAAAAAAGAGGGTTTCAAAATTCCTGAAGATATAAAAGTAGTAGGTTTTAATAATGATCCTGTATCTGAAATTATAAGTCCGAATTTAAGCACCATAGAATACCCTGGTTATAAAATGGGTATTCTAGCGGGTGAAAGTATTATAGCGCATTTAAATGGTTCTATAAATTTACAATCGACCAATACCATCCTTTTACGGCACAATCTTATTATTAGAGAATCATCATCCAATCAATTAAATTAAATGAAAAAACCAAATATTTTAATTACTGCCTGTATATTTTTTGCAACTACCTTATTCGTTCAATCACAAAGCCTAGAGGCCATAAAAATAACAGATGAGTGGGTATCAAAGCTTGAGAAAAATATACCAACACCAACCATTAAGACAGAAAAGAAAAGGAAGATTTTAGTCTTTTCTAAGGCAACCGGGTTCGACCATTGGACCATACCGCATAATATAGAATTATTAAAACTTTTCGGTAAAAAAACAAACGCATTTGAAATACATGTAGGTTTCGATATTGAAAATTTTGATAAGAAAAAATTAAAACAATTTGATGCTGTTGTATTGAACAACGCTAACCCTACAGGGCCAAAAAGAGATTTATTTCATGATCTTTTAAAAAATTATACCTCACTGACCGATAAAGAGATTTCGGAAAAGGCTGCTATGTACGAACAAAATTTAATCAACTATGTGAAAAAGGGCGGTGGACTAATGATTCTACACGGTGCCATTGTTGTGCAAAACAATTCTGATGCATTCAGTAAAATGACAGGAGGCAGTTTTGATTACCACCCTAGACAGCAAGAAATGCATATCAAAGAAGTGGATAAAAATCATCCACTAGTACAAGCATTTAAAGGCAAAGGGCTTACACACGTAGATGAACCCTACTTTTTCAAAAATGCCTATTTCGATTATAATTTTAGACCTCTTCTATATTTTGAAGTTGATAAAATTGAAGAAATTAGACATGAGCCAACAGATAATATCAATTATGTTGCTTGGATAAAAAAACATGGAAAAGGAAGGGTTTTTTATACCTCTCCATCACATAACGCACAAAGTCTAGAAAATCCTGATTTATTACAATTTCTAATGGATGGTCTGCAGTATGTTACTGGAGATTTAAAAGCTGATGATAGTCCGATGAAAAGTCCTTCCACTAAATAAATCTTACAAGATATATTCATAAAATCACCACAACCAACCTAATAAAATTCTATGAGCCATTTCTTAAACAGTAATTTTTTACTAGAAAACAAATATTCTCAAGAGCTATATCACGATTATGCCAGTAAGATGCCCATAATCGATTACCACAATCATTTACCACCAGAATTAATTGCAAATAATACCGCTTTTAAAAATCTGACGCAAGTTTGGATAGATGGTGACCATTATAAATGGAGGGCAATGCGAACTTTAGGTATTAATGAAAAATACATTACAGGTAACGCATCTGATAAGGACAAATTTTTAAAATGGGCTGAAACTGTTCCATTTACAATGAGAAACCCCCTTTATCACTGGACCCATCTAGAATTACAGCGATATTTTGGTATCACCGAACTTCTAACCCCTGCGACTGCCAGTTCAATTTATGATCAGGCAAATGAGCAGTTAAAAGGTTCTAACTTTAAAACTCAAGGACTTTTAAATACCATGAATGTAGATTTCTTATGCACTACCGAAGACCCTACAGACAACTTAAACCATCATAGAAAAATAGCGGAAAGTGATTTTAAAACGAAAGTCAGTACTGCATTCAGACCTGACAATGCAATTCATATCGATGCTATTTCTTTTAACAATTATATCGAAAAACTATCAGAAGTTGCGGGTGTAAACATCACCTCTTTTGACACTTTAAAAGAAGCGCTAAACAATAGAATACTTCATTTTCATAATAACGGTTGTAGAATTGCCGATCATGGGCTTTCACATATGTATGCATTTGAATTTACTGAAGCAGGCGTAAATACCATTTTAAAAAAGAAACTAGACAATAAAATTTTAAATACACATGAAATAAACAGCTTCAAAAGCGCTGTATTAATGTTTCTTTCAACAAAATATCATGAACTTAAATGGGTACAACAATTTCATTTAGGTGCACTACGTGATAACAATACACGTATGCTAGATCAATTAGGACCAAATACTGGTTGGGATTCAATAGGTGATTGGTTACAAGCAGAAAACTTATCGAAATTTTTAAATAAGCTAGATGGTGTCAATAAATTGTGCAAGACCATTATTTACAATCTTAACCCTAGGGATAATGAAGTATTTGCAAGTATGATCGGTAATTTTAACGATGGGTCGTTAAGAGGTAAAGTCCAATTTGGTTCTGGATGGTGGTTTTTAGACCAGAAAGATGGCATGACCAAACAGTTGAACGCATTATCGAATATTGGTTTGATAAGTTGCTTTATTGGCATGTTAACCGACTCTAGAAGTTTTCTTTCTTTTCCGCGTCATGAGTATTTTAGAAGAATACTATGTAACCTATTTGGTAATGAGATCCAAAACGGAGAATTACCAAATGAAATGGAATGGGTGGGGAAAATGATTCAAGATATTTGTTATAATAACGCTAAAAACTATTTCAATATTTAACAATCTCTTTCTTGGTGACAGATCAAATGGACATCATGGTCACTAAACTAGCTGAAACTAATATTCAAAAATTAGTAACTGAAAATACTGCTTTGTTAGCTAAGACTGCTTCACAAAAATCTATTATATTATTTCTGAAATAGGTTCAGATGTTATAACCTGGTCAGACCAAAATCAGATAAGTATTATAATTAGAAACCTGACAAGTAATGCCCCAAAATTTACACCGGAGAATGGAACTATAACAATCGGTGCAAATGAAAAAGCAAACCATTGGGAAATTTGGATAAAAGACACTGATATTGGTTTACCTGAAGAAGCTATAAATAAAATTTTTAATGAAAACGAAACCGTTACCACTTATGGCACTGATAACGAAAAAGGCACAGGATTAGGATTAGTACTTTGTAAAGAAATGGTCGAAAATAATGATGGTGAAATTTAGGTTGATAGTGTTTTAGGTGAAAGAACTTGTTTCTATTTTTCGGTACCGAAATTCAATTAGCATCAACATAACGGGTAGCAGTTAATATAAAATAACCGTAATTAAGGTTGTAGTTATAAACAACACAAAAAAAACATTTTGATTCATAATTTTAGACATAGCTTTGTTTTTTGGCAATTGATAGCCTAATTACGAACTACACGTTGAAGAAAGCAATCCTTTACATGATTATAAGTACGTTTTCATTTAGTTTAATGAATTCTTTCGTAAAATACCTAAATCACTACCCTACTTTCGAAATTGTTTTCTTTAGAGCTATTGGCTCACTTGTTTTGGGAACCGCCCTAATTTTAATTAAAGGCATACCTATATTCGGAAATAGTCGTAAATTAATGATATATAGAGCTTTAGTTGGTTTAACGGCTATGAGTTTATTTTTTATGTCTTTACAATACCTACCAGTTGGAACCGCTGTTTCCCTAAGATATCTTGCTCCAATTTATGCCGCAATGTTTGCCGTCTTTTTACTTAAAGAGAAATTAAAACCAATTCAATGGTTTCTATTTCTATTTGCTTTTGCGGGAGTACTGGTTTTAAAAGGATTTGATCAAAATATAAACACTACAGGCTTACTTCTAGTTTTAGCGGCTTCTGTGTTTAGCGGTTTAGTATATGTTCTAATTAGAAAAATAGGAAACAGTGATCACCCTTTGGTTATTGTTAATTATTTTATGTTCACAGGTACTGTTATTGGTGGTCTACTAAGTATTAATAATTGGATTAACCCGGAAGGTATGGACTGGTTAATACTTCTAAGTTTAGGGGTTTTTGGTTTTTTCGGACAGATTTTTATGACCAAAGCATTTCAAATTGCCAAAACCAATTTAGTTGCACCTTTAAAGTACATTGAAGTCATATTTACAATTATGGTCGGTATTTTCTGGTTCGGAGACATCTATTCTCTTTGGAGCCTTTTAGGCATCCTAATGATAGTAGTAGCGTTAGTAACTAATGTTCTTGTGGGTAAAAGATAATTGAAAGAGGCATAAAAAAAAGCTACCGATTACAATGAATTGGCAGCCTATAGTTATGGTCAGAAATTTAAATTATTTATGTGCAGTCTCCTGCTCAGCCAAGCTATTGCTTGCATCTTTAAGAGAATTTACAATAACAGTATTTATGTCATCTTCAATTTCTTGAGCGTAATTGAAATAATAAATGGCAGAAAATAACAAAGCGAAAACTATAATTAAGTTTGCTATCATTTTTGAATCAAAAAAATTCTCTTGGTTCTCCATCTTATTATGAGTTAGATTATTTATTGAATATATAACTAATAGCAATAATTAACAAATTTTTAAGAAATCAATTTTTTAGATAAATTCCTATCAATAAACGAGTTAGAAGAAATTATTCTCTTCAATAAATCATAATTTAACTTCTAATTAACTGATTCACATATATTTAACACTTATTTGAATTAAGATTTAAGGCTAATAAGTCAATTCATTACACAAGTAAAATTTAGCTTTGTACTGTTAATAAAAATTATTAAACCTAAAATCTAGAACATATGAAAATTTTAAAATCAATTGCATTTACAACCTTGTTATTCTTAGCAGTAGGGCTAAATGCACAAAACAGCAAAGACCAAAAAGTTATAAAAGATGCCAATAAGGCAAAAGATAAACTAATGAAAATGGAAGTTGGTTTAGACAATTTCTTCAATAATTCTGCAGGTTATGTGATTTTTCCTAACGTAGGTAAAGGAGGATTTATAATTGGCGGAGCATCTGGTAATGGGGTAGTATATGAAAATGGTACTATGATTGGAATGGCTGATTTGAAAAAATTAAGTGTAGGATTACAAGCAGGTGGACAAGCTATAACCGAAGTAATTTTCTTTGAGACAGCAGATGATTTAGCTGAGTTTAAAGAAGGTGATTTTGAATTCTCTGCAGAAGCTTCTGCGGTTGCTTTAAAATCTGGAGTTTCAGTTAATGCTAAATATAGAGATGGTGTTGCCGTATTCGCTTTACCAAAAGCTGGTTTAATGGCAGATGCATCTGTTGGTGGACAAAAATTTGATTACAAGCCAATGATGAAATAATCATTTGAATTATAAATATAAAAGCCGCCTATTTGGGCGGCTTTTTTTTATTCATAACTACCCATTTGCCGTAAAACCTGGGTAACATGTCATGCCTCCATCAACAAAAATTGTCGTTCCATTAATATATTCAGATTCATCTGATGCTAACCAACTGGCAACGCTTCCAATATCGTCTGGCACACCAATTTGTTTATAGGGTATAAGTTTCAACATACCGTCTCTTCCTTCTTTTGTGCTCCAAACCTCTTTATTGATATCTGTTTTTATTGCTCCCGGAGCTATTGAATTACATCTCACTTTATCTGGACCGTATTCTTGACAAATAGTTTGCATCAACATTACCAATCCGCCTTTAGAAGCTGCGTAATTTGCATGACCCGCCCATGGAATTACCTCATGAACCGAGCTCATATGAATTATTTTACCAAGAGATTTAGAAACCTCTGGTCTCATACCTCTTCGTTTAAACTCTATAATAGCTTCTTTTGCACAAAGAAACTGACCTGTAAGATTCACATCTATTACACGCTGCCAATCTTTTAAAGGCATCTCATGTAATGGGTGATCTAATTGCATACCAGCATTAGCTACGCAGACATCTACAGTACCAAATTCAGTAATTGTTTGTTTAAACATGTTCTTTACATCATCTTCTTTGCTTACATCGCATTTAACGACTATTGCACTACCGCAATTAGAGTTTGTACTGATCCAATGGGCAACTTCCTCTGCTTCTTCTTTACTGCTGTGATAATTGACAACGATATTACCGCCTTCCATTCCCATAGCTTTTGCTACCGCTTCACCGATACCGTCACTAGAGCCAGTAACTATACAAGTTTGACCTTCTAATCTTTTATTTGGTTTTTGCATGATGTTCTTTTTTTATGAATAAATATATTCGTCAATACCGATTTAAATTATCGCGATAACAAAAATTACTAGTACGAGATTGCCATGTAAATAATACCAAATAAATAATGTTCTAAAAATGGAAAGGAACTGGTCTAAAACTAACTATTAATATAAAATTTAAAAGTAGTTTTAGTTTCATATTTCTGTCCTGGTTCTAAAGTTGTATCTGGAAATTGTGGTTGATTTGGAGAATCCGGAAAATGCTGTGTCTCAAAGCAAAGACCACTTCTTTTTACGTAAACTCCGTTATTTGGGGCTGGCAAAGTACCATCTAAAAAATTACCAGTATAAAATTGCATACCAGGTTGATCGGTAAAAACCTCCATTACACGACCCGATTCTTTATGATGTGCTTTTGCTACCGATCTATACCCTTTACCATTGAGTACCCAGCAATGATCAAAACCACCGCCTATTTTTAATTGTTCGTGTTCCCTATTGATAGCAGTCTCCACAATTTTTGACTTTCTAAAATCAAAAGGGGTATTTTCAACAGAAGCCAATTCACCCGTAGGAATTAACGAAGCATCAACCGGAACAAATTTATCCGCATCTATTTCAACTTCGTGATTTTCTATCAACTGAGAAAAATTACCTGATAAGTTAAAATAAGAATGCTGTGTTAAATTAATTACTGTGGTTTTATCAGTAGTTGCTTCATACAATACGTCCAAGCTATTGTTACTATGTAACGTGTATGTAACGGTAGTTTTTAAATTACCAGGAAAACCTTCTTCCATATCCGCACTGTAATAACTCAATTTCAAAGAAGCAAAAGAAGTAGATTCCTTTACATTTTCAACTTTCCAAACAACTTTATCAAAGCCTTTTAAACCACCATGTAAATTGTTTTCTCCATTATTCTTAGCCAATAAATAATACGTTCCATTTAAGCTAAATTTTCCTTTAGATATACGATTTCCATAACGACCTACCAAAGCACCAAAAAATGGGTTCTTTTTCTCATATTGTTCTAAGCTATTAAAGCCTAAAACAACATTATCCATTCTCCCATCTGAATCAGGAGTCATTATTTCTGTTAATATACCACCATAGGTAATTATAGTTACCTGAATACCACCTTTATTTTGTAGTTTAAATTGTATTACTTTTTCATTATTCGTAGTAGTGCCATAAGCACTTTTTTCAATTTGCATGATACTATCTTTTTTCTTGCCAATCTTATTTCTCATATTCTCATTACAAACTATACATCCTGTCAAAATATTATATATTACAATTGATAGGGCTATCACTTAAGCTAATGTCATAATTTTATTCGTGATGACGTGGTTTTTTAAATAAATCGATAAACTTTATTCTAACGTAACAACAATTACTACTGTATTACAGGTTTAAAAAAATGAAACTATTATTTAATAATGACAATAAGCTAAATTAACACTATTGAAATAATTCTTGAAATTTCGTGAGCTCTATATTTTTCAGTTGCTCACTAAATTTAACGAAAGTAAATTTTTCGATTACAATTCTCAAACTATGGCCGTTAAGTGAACTAACCTATTTGATAATAGACAACTATAGAAAATAGTGCTCAAACCTTTTCGTATTAAAAACATTTTTATCTCATTCAATCTTATTAATTTAGACTTGCATAGCCTACTAAATGGTGTTGGATAATAATTGCAAAGAAGACGATGTCTTACTTGCAATAGATTGTAATATAATCGGATTTTATCAAGAAGAATTGAAAATTTAAATGGTTAAAAGAGATTTTGAACTAGCTAAAAGCAAATGGTCACTAGTAGGCGGATTTCTTAAAAAAGAAAAAGATATGAGCTCATCTAAAAAAAAGCTTTACTATTTGAGTTCGATGAAGATAAATATCAAAAAGAAAGTCGAAGAAGGTTTTATTTTAAATTATAAAAAGTCTACCTAAAAATTGTTATTAAAAAGGTATCAATACCATTTATTGTAGGATTAAACCAAGGATGGTAAAGTACAAAGGAGTGTGGAGCTGTTTCAAAAGAAATAATTTCAGAATAAATGCCATAGACTTTAAGACTATTGGTATAATCTTCACGACCAGCATGCATACGATCAACTGAACTATTGATAAATAACGTTGGCGGTGTTTTTTGGTTTACATAGCTCAATGGAGAGGCGGCTTGCCATAATACAGGGTTTTCCTTTTTAGAATACCCGAACCAATGGGTCGCTGCAGATATACTCTTACTATCGTCCCCTTCACCGCTTTCTGAATGAACAAATGACAGGGTACCGTCCATATCAATAATAGCATTTACATGTGATGAACTGTTTTTCTCACAACCATAACCTTCATACAAGGGCATATTTGAAGTTGTTCCTAAAAATGCAGCAAGTTCGCCGCCGGCAGAGAAACCAGATATTACTATTTTTTCAGGATCAATTCTATACTTTTTGGCATTTGAACGAACCCATCTAATAGCCGATTTTAAATCATGTACCGCTGCCGGAAATAGTGCTTCCGTAGATAATCTATACTCGGGGGTAAAACAAACATAACCCAAACTAGCAAGCTTTTGGGCCAAAGGAAAATGTTGGCTTTTATCACCACTACGCCAACCGCCACCGTGAATAATAATTATTGCCGTTCTTACACTATCAATTTGAGTAATATTCTGAAAAACATCTAATTTTAGATTACGCTCCCCATCTGAACAGTAGATAATATCCTTTTCTTCTTGAACATTTTCAAGTGTAAACTCTTCCACAAGTTTAATTTGAGGATATTTCTTTACATCTTTTGCAAAAGCTATAGCATTAGTATATGAGGTATCTCTATTACCCGTGATTCCATTTAAGTTTTGCGACACCCCAATAGTAGCTGATAATATTGTAATTACAATACATACCCATGCTTTTCTTATCCTCTTCATTGGATAACTATATTTAATAAAAAGTTAGTGTTTTTATAGCTTAATATATTTTGACAACACAAGTTTTTGCACTGTAATTTCTAAAATCACCATACTAGCTACTAATAAAGCTCCCTTTTTAGATAAATGTGTATCATCTTTCTTTCCCTTTGGGTAATATGTATTCTGCCCAGGATTAAAGTGCAAGTGTAAATCTTTTGAGCCTTCCACTCCCTGTGATATTTCCAATACCTCAGTTAAATATTGTAAATCTATTAAAGGTACTTCCATTTCTTTGGCAACCATTCTTACTGCTAAAGGATATTCGCCATGGGTATCAATTAAACTGCCATACTCATTAAAATTACGCCTCACAATAGATGAAAATAAGATTGGCGTTGCACCTTTTTCTCTTGTATCAATTACAAACCGAATTAAATTATGACGATATGTAGTGTGTGGATTAGTATACCTAGTAGAATCTTTAAACTTTTGATCGTTATGCCCAAACTGTATAAACACAAAATCTCCGGTAGTTAAGGTTTGTAAAACAGATTCCCATCTTCCTTCTGATATAAAACTCTTTGAACTTCGACCATTTGCTGCCCTATTATCTATTTTTATAGTCTCATTAAAAAAACCGGGTAATACTTGTGCCCAACCATACTCTGGGTTTTCTTCCGGATTTTCTTTATCAGCCATTGTAGAGTCACCGATGCAATAAATAGTAACTTCTTGTGCCGAACAAAAGGGCATTATTAAAAATAATAGAATTAAAAATTTAAAGTTCATATCAGTTTTTATTTAAGTACCAATCTTGATTAAGCTTATCGTATAAAATAGCTGCATTGGTATAAAATTTAGCCTGCTTTTTGGTAAGCTGATGTGACCATTTCTGTCTTAATTTTGGTTGGTAACCGGGGCCCATATTATTATACTCAGCGTAAAACGATTGTTTTTGTGCAGCTATATTAGACCAATTATCCCACCCTTGTTCTACAATATGCTCATCTAACCAAGTTTCTAAAAAAACTGTTTTAGCATACGTACGCCAAGGTCTTCCTAAAAATACTTCAGTTACATTTTTAGCTGCGGTTAAACGGCAATTTTTAAAAACGTAACCAAATTCAACACCTTTAGGAGTTGATGCAGCAGTAATAAATGAATTTGATTTACTGTATATCTCACAATTTTCAAAAAGTGCAGTTGCTTGTCCAAAAATAAAATCTGTTGTTCCTTCAATATAACAGTCTTTGTAATACTGCCTAAAGCCTTCACCTGTTGTATATAATGTATCTTGATTTCCTTTAATTATACAATTCTCAATTTTTACCCGAGTTGCATTTACTGAAAGTGCCACAGCTTGCCCCACTTCACCTGCTGTATTCTCTATGGTTAGATTGGCCATATAAAAATCATTGCCCTGAACCGAAAATGTAGGTGTATGAAACGTACTGTTTCTACCTAAATTAATATCATCAAAGCAATCATCATAGGTGATAATGGTTTGTTCTGTGTTCTCGCCAATTATACTTGTATTCGTGTTCCATTCATAAACCGAAACTTTCTCTTTGTAAACTCCGTTTTTAACTTTAATCGTTACGCGCTTATCGGGGAAACCCTTGGCTGCATTTATTGCTTCTTGAATGGTTTTAAAATCACCAGAACCATTTTTGGCAACAACCATGTTATAAATATCTAATTTAGACTTCTTTTCAAATTTAGCTTCCACATTACTTTTCCAAATAGGATAGGCATTCAACACTTCTTGCGGTTCATTGGTATACCATCGATAGCCATTTCTTCGTTCACTACCAATCTCAGATAAAGCATATTTTTTAATACCATCTCGGTCGCAAAAAAAGACCCTATTATCATCTAATTCCATAAATCGTCCCCAGAGCAAATTTGCCGTTGAATCGGTAATTACTTTCTTATCACTTACTTTTCCATGTTCATCATAAAATCTATCTACTCTAATACCATCAATTTTAGTATTTTCAAACCAATCTTTTGCCGATGAAATTGCTTTTACAACCGCTGGGCTAGGGCGTTCAATAGACATTAGTAGCAGTACAATTTTGGCAGATTCTTTACCACTTAATGAAGGTAGTTCGTATGCCCTTGCTTTTGCTGGAACAAAAGTATTTTCATCGTGTTGTGCACACCATGCTGTTAGCCTCCCATTTTGAACATACTGGGTTTTTAAAATACATGCGATGCCTTTTTGAAAAGCATTAAGCACAGCTAATTTAGTTTGTATAGAAATATTTAAATGATCGTAAACCCCTGATTCGTTTACATCTTTCAACAATACCATAACATTGAAAATTGCATCATCATTAAATGTTATATGCGTGTAATACCCTTTGCGTAAGGGATAAAATTGAGGCCAACCTCCATTATCATATTGCGCTTTCAATAAATAGTCTAAACCTTTTAAGAATGCTGTTCTGTACTTTTCTTTCTTATTTGACTTATAAATTTTAGAAAGAAAAATCATTTCTGTGGTCGTAGCACCGTTATCAATTGTAGCACCAACAGCCTTCTTTTTATCAGCAATTAGAGATAATATATCTTCGTTTGTAAAATTTTGTGGTTGTATATTTTTAGCCCAACCACCTACATTTTTTTGAAGTAGTAAGACATTTTCGGCAACCCCAATAGCTTCATTTGTCGCAAACCAAAATTCGTTTTCTGAAGCAACCAAGTCTTTCCACGAACGACTTGGTTGCTGGCCTCTTATAAAGCAACTGAACATTGAAAAAACAATAATTAAAATAGGACTTAGTATTTTCATGAATCAATTACTCCTTTCTATTTATTTATTATTAATATTTGATCCAAATTTATCTTAGTTAATTATGTTGAAAAAAACATTCTCATGTAAATTAATAAGCTGCTTAAGAGCTCTTTATTCTATTAGCCAGGGGTTTTAATTCGGTTAAATCAGCTATTTTCACTGGTTTTCCAGATTCTATACTATTTCTAGCACCAATACCTATTAAAACAGACATTACACCGTCTCTAATACCCGCAGACCGTTCAAAAGGGTCGTCGATATTTGGGGAAATAAAAATTTTATCGTGTAAACGTTTGTCACCGCCTCCATGACCATTTCGCTCTGTAGGTACGGCAACAGTTTCAAAATCATTCCAGTTTTTATGAACGATTATGTTCTCAATCTTTACATCATCCATGGCTTTTTGTTCCATTTCTTTGGAATGCATTTCAGCTTGCTCTACCTTAATTTCGTTATGATATGGAATATCTAAAGATGCTTCTATTCTTCCTTCGGTGCCATTAAAAGCAATTCGCCAACCTTCAAAAGGGGAATATGTTGTTAAAGAATAATTTACGGTAACATTATTTGCATATTTTATTTGTGCTGACATTTTATCATAAATATCTATATCTTCTCTAAACAAGCAACTATCACGCATATAACCCTCATAGTTTTCATTAGAAACGTATAAATCAACATCGCGTTTCGATTTGGTTATATTATAGTGAAAAGCGCAATTATTTTTATGCTCACAGTTTCTACAATTTTCACCTCTAAAAGGTCCATTTTTACCGTAATGCTCTAATGAACCATAGGCAAAAACTTCACTAGGGTCAGAATCTAACCACCAATTTAAAAGATCAAAATGATGAGTTGATTTATGAACCAATAGCGTGCCCCCTTTGTCTTTATAACCATGCCATCTTCTAAAATAAGATGCACCATGATAGGTATTTAAGTACCAATGAAAATCTACTGAAGTAATTTTACCAATAGTATTATTCATTAATAATTCTTTAATTTTAGTACTATAGGGGCTCCATCTATAGTTAAAACCTACAATTAATTTTTTTTCAGACTCTTGTTCGGCATCTAATATGGCCTGCGCTTTGGTTTCGTCTGTAGTTAAAGGTTTCTCGGTAAGTACATCACAACCAAATTTTAATCCTTTAATAATATACTCATGATGAGTTGCGTCTACAGTAGTAACAATTAACAAATCTGGTTTTGTGTCTTGCAACATTTGATCACAATCATCATATGTATCACAACTTGCACCTATATATTTTTTACCGTATTCTAATCTACCGGGGTTAATATCACAAAGCCCTACGAACTCAAGAATCTCGTTATATTCATCAACTAGGCGTTTTCCCCAAAAACTAGTTCCTCTTACACCTGTACCAATTAAACAAATTCGTAGTTTTTTATTGGAATTAAACGCAAAAGAATTTAAAGGAAATAAAGTACTTGCCGCCAACATACTAATTGAGTTTAAGAATTTTCGCCTTGTATTTTCCATATCTATTGATTTTTAAATTATCTATTCAATTCTAGAGCTGCAAACATAAATGGCCCCGTACCTTTAGGATCATTAGAGCGTATAATTTCATTTACATAATAATCGAAAGAACCATCACGATAAGGGTCTCCGCCTAAACCAGCCACACCACAACATTTATTTAAGTTGATAACACCGTTATCCTCAACTGAAATAAATTGCTCAATAATTCCGGCAAATCCTCTTTTGGCATTATTTAGATAATCGTTTGAAATATATCCTTTATTGGCTCCTTTTGCCAATACATAGGTAAACATGCTGCTTCCTGTGGCCTCTAAATAATTACCCTCTATTTGTGGCATATCTAAAACTTGCCACCAAGTACCTTTTTCATCTTGATATTTTATAATAGATTCAGCATATTGTTTCAAATAACCAATAATACGTTCTCGACCAGGATGATTATCTGGAAGAATATCCAATATATCTACCATTGCCATACCGTACCATCCCATACCACGTGACCAGAAATGTTGAGAAAGTCCAGTTTCTTTATTTGCCCACTTTTGTTCTTTACTTTCATCCCATCCGTGGTAATACAAACCAGTTTCTGGGTCTCTACTGTGTTTTTCAATCAAATCAAATTGATGCACTATTTTATCCAATGTTTTTTTTGCTTCATCTCCTTCCATATACTCCAAAGTGTATTTGGTATGAAAAGGCTCTGCCATAAAAACCCCATCTAACCACATTTGGTAAGGATATCTTTTCTTGTGCCAATAACCACCTTCAGAAGTAGTGGGCTGACCCACCAGTTGTTTGTGAAGGGTGTCCATTGCTATTTTGAATCGCTTCTCAGGATTTTTCTGTTGTAACCAAAAAATTGCGTCCCCAGATTTTATCATATCCAAATTATAATCGGATAATTTATAGGTGTCTATGGTACCATCTTTTTTAATCATCCTATTGGCATAGTCATAGATATAATTATAAATCTTCTTGTCTTCCGTTCTTTCATAAACCCTTTCCATGGCCTGTAATACCAACCCATTGGTATAGCTCCATCTAGATTCTTTTTGAAAGTCTAATAAGGTTGGGTCAGGAAATCTTTGAATTTCAGATAATGCCATACGCTCGTACCATTTGGCATCTTTTGCAACTAGTAATTCTTGAGGGTCTACCTTATCCTTTGTTAGATCTTTCTTTTCAGTTTTACAATTGTATAAAAACAGGGATACTATACTTACGGTCAAAAATCCTAGAATTCCAGATTTAATTTTCATGCTCGATTGTTTTATAATTTATTGTTGTAATTCGTTTGCCGCCAAAATAAATGGCCCCGTTCCATGTAAATTATCTGTTACAATTGGTTCGCTAATATAATATTCAAAGGAACCATCCCTATATGGGTTTCCTCCTAGACCAGCGCTTTTACAAATATTTGTAATGTGAACCTCGCCGTCTTTTTCCACTTCTACCAAGTTATCAATCATCCCTTTAAAACCTCTATCGGCATATGTTCTATAGATTGAAGGCAAATATCCTTTCTTAACACCCTTAGCAAAAGCATAAATAAACATGCAAGTACCAGATGCCTCTAAATAATTTCCTTTACGCTCAGCCATATCGGTCACTTGATACCATAATCCAGATTCATCTTGAAACTTTACTAAAGCCTCTGAAAGCTGATTTAAATATGAAATAAGCAAAGCCCTTTTAGGATGATCCTGTGGAAAATAATCGAGCACATCTACCAAAGCCATTGCATACCAACCCATAGACCTTGACCAAAAATTAGGAGATTTACCGGTAGTTTTATCTGCCCAATCCATCTGCTTACTTTCATCCCAGGCATGGTATAATAATCCAGTTTCAGAATCAATTGTATGCTCCCATATCAATTCAAATTGATGGGCGATATCATCTAATTTATCTCCATTCTCAAAAAGGGTATTGTATTGCGCATAGAAAGGAGCACCCATATATAGACCATCTAACCACATTTGATTTGGATAGATTTTTTTATGCCAAAAACCATTTGACGACGTTCTTGGGTGTGTCTTTAATTGACTTCTTAACGTATCTAGCGCAACAATATATTTTGAGTCTTTACTTTCTTCATAAAGATTGAATAAAATCTTACCCGAATTAATCATATCAATATTAAACTTTTCTCGCTCATAGCCTTTTATTACACCAGATTCATTTATCAGTGTATCAGCAAAAGTTTTGATATAATCTCTATACTGCTTTTTTCCAGAGCTTTCGTAGAGACCTTCAAACGAAGTCAATAATAATCCAATTTTATAATTCCATTCAGGGCGTTCAGAACCTTCAGTTTGCCATGCTTCAGGGTGCCTTTTAATAATTGATTCAGCCAAACGCTCAGACCACGGCAAAGTATCAGAAATAACCAAAGACTCAGAAATTTCGGTATTTTCAGTATACTTTAATTTGGTATCTGGTTTACAACCAATGAAAAAAGTAGTTACCAAAACAGAACTTATCAAATAGTAAAGAGGCTTATAACTCATTTCCTTTATTTTAAATCAAATAATGTAGCGTCTAAATAAGAAATAAATTCTTCCTTAGTTTTTATTCCATCTTTCTCCTGTTCCCAAGCGGCTGCAAAATGATACGTTATTGGTTTGGTTGTTGGTTTAAAGACCACCAAGTGGTCAAATTCAGATTCAGTTACTTTTTCAACTTGGTCAATTCTATAAAAAATGACCATTCCCAAATGATCAGGCACCAAAGTTTGCTCGCCATAGGTTGCAAGGTAAGCCCAGCCATTTTCACCTTCTTTACCTATTGGCTCAATTCCGTCGAATTTAACAATACCTGTACTTAAACCTTCACCTTCCTTAGATGGCGTTAAAACTGTTTTGGTCATTCTAGAATCAGGTGCAATAGAAATCTCCGATTTTAAATCTATCTTTTTTTCTAAAGCTTCCCAGCCATAATAGTTTATGGTTACTCCAGAACCATCTGATGTATTATGAATCTGGGCCGTGGTAGAATCCACTTCCTTAAAATGAACCACATTTTTATCACCGTCAAATCGACCATAAGAACCTATACCCAAAGATTTTCCTGCTTTTAATATATCTTGTCCCCAAGGGCTGTTCTCATGGTAAGAATCATAATTATCTAGTCCTACTTTTGAAAGCACCATGGTGTCCACTTTTTTGCCGAAAATATCGATGGCGTTACGCCAATCAAAGTACAAACGATAACCAACCTTACTACTTTCCCATCCTGGCCCTTCATATCTAATATAATAAGAGTGATCTGTTAAGCTATCTGGAGCCTTGAGATATTCAATATTTTTAAATGTGAAATTATTACCTATATATTTTTTACCTTGCCATTCGCCACCTTCTTTAATGGCGATTTCCGCATATGTTTTATTGGCTACTACATTTTCAAACACTTCAACATCATTTGCTACTTTTTTTTCTTGTTTACATGAGACTATTCCCAATAGTGCTATAAACAGTAGTTGATTTACTTTTATCATTCTTAGTTAATTAATAGGTTATTTATACTCTTAAAATTAGTGTTTACTAATTACTATAAAATAAAAAGGGACTTGATAAAATTGCTTTCACCAAACCCCATTTCAAACTAACTCAAAAAACTAAATTCTATATGCGCTTTGCAAAACAAATTTAAATTAATTGTATGCAGGGTTTTGAGCAAAATTTTTGTTAGCATTTAAATCTAATGCTGATTGAGGAATTGGTCTTAAAATCTTAAGTTCACCACCTGAACCCGCAAAATTTGATTCTTCAATTAAAGGATGATGTAATGATGCCCTTTCCACTAATTTCCCAGTTCTTTTTAAATCGAACCAACGGTGATATTCACCAAATAACTCACGACCGCGTTCATCTAAGATGAAATCGATATCTATTGAAGTAGCATTATCAACTCCTGCCCTGTCACGAACTGTATTTAGACGATCTAAGGCAGTTGCAGCGTTACCTGCCTGAAGATAAGCTTCTGCAGCTATTAAATAGGTTTCTCCTAAACGAGAAAGAACAATATCTAAAGTACTTGTTGATTCACCGAACGGCGCATCTGGGTCATCAAACTTTTTTAGTGGTATTGTTTCATAATCACCCGTTACTATGATGCCACCAATCGTAGTTTCGTAAGGATGATATACAAAATCTTCTAATTGTATGATTGAGTTAACATAAGCGGTACTGTCTGCTGGAGTAAACCAATACGGTTCGTAAAAATCTCTAATACCTTCACCGCTTAAATCACCAGAGACATGTTTCAAAAAGTATGGATTGTATACTTCTGTCATAAAACTAGCCTCGTATCGCTCATCATCTGGCGTAAATAAACGTAATGCAAAATCAGTAGCCAAGAGGTTATAAGACCTATTTGGGGCCTCACCAGCAATTTCATTACCACCCATATAAGGTCCAAAAAAACGTGCTTGCTGATTACCTAACTCTGTAGGGTCTGCACTTACAGAACCTGAAGAATATTTAACAGCAAAAAGAACTTCTTCATTTTCTCTATTGGTATAATCCCATAACTCATCAAAAGAAAGATTTAAATCTTGACCATTAATAGCGGCATCAGCAAAACTAGCCGCAGTACTAAAATCATTTGCATCACCAAAAGATTCATAACCTCTAGTCAAATAAACCTTAGCTAATAAATGTTGAACAGCTCTTTGATTTACACGTCCATTAGAAGTATCTGTTCCTACAGCTCCTAAAGCTTCTGTTAGATCATTAATAATTGCCGTGTATACCTCATCTGCCGAATTTCTTTCTATTTCTAGAATTGGGCTATCAATCTGCTCTAGAATTAGAGGAACGCCACCATAAGTTTGTACCAACAAAAAATAAGCGTTAGCCCGTAGGTATTTTACCTCGCCAACTCTTGAATTAATATTGGATGTTTGCTCAGTGATATCAGCATAAAATAAGGCCGTATTTGCCATTCGAATAGCTTTATAGGCTTGATTGTATATGATATCTACATCTTCAGATGCAGGACCTAATTCTGTATATTGGCTCAAACCTAAAGGCTCAGGACTTCTACCTTCGGCATATAAATCTGTGCCTGCACAGTATATGTAGGGTTGTACGCCATATATTTCTCGCAGTAAAGAATAATTTGCATTTATCAATCCTTCATAGCCACTTTCGGTAACATAAATACCCTCTGCAGTAGCAAAACCTCTGTTATCCACTTCTAGTACATCTTCACAAGATGTAAGAACCGTTACTGTAATTAGTAAACTAAATATAATTCTTTTCATGATATACATCTTTTTATAATTTAATACTTAATCCTAGTTGATACGTAATAGCGGCAGTACGACCAACACCTAAACTAGCACTTGCAGTTTCAGGATCATAACCCATGTAATCTGTAAATACAAATGGATCTAAAACGTTTGCATAAACCCTTAGCCCTTTCAAGTTAAGATTATCAAGAATTTTACTTTCAAAATTATAAGACAATGAAATATTCTTAATTTTCACGAAAGACGCATCCGCATAATATCCAACTTGCTGACCTCTCCAGAAATCTCCTTGATTTCTGGCTTGTGGATATTCATTTGAGAATTGTGCTGGTATTCCTGCTCCATTTTCTGGTACGTAAAAAGAAATATCAGCTTTTTGACGCCCTCTATCTCTAGTATCTGTAAAATTCGCTCTCCAAGGGCTGTATGTATATACACCTTGACTCGTTATTGCTGAAGCAGAAAGTGTTAAGTTACCGTAACGAATATTAGTAAATATACTGCCTCCCCAATCTGGATCTACAGAACCTAATACAACTCGGTCATCTTCCGGAGTAATTTCCCCATCTCCATTTATATCCTTTACCTTAGCTTGACCTTCGGTAACACCTCCTGGAACATTAGTTTCACCTGCTTGAACGATACCGTCAAAAACATAGTTATAATTTGATCTATTTCCATTTTCTCCTGCAACCCCTATAGATTCCCCAATAAATAAACCATTACCGATATCATCAAGTTCCGTTTGACCATTGATTGACTCGATAGAATTTGTATTATTGGTATATGTTAAAGTTACATCCCATGAAAATTTATCAGTTTTTATTATTTTGGTATTAAGAAGTACTTCTACACCCTTGTTACGTACCGAACTGGCATTATCTAAAATGCCTGATTCAGCGCCTATTTCTACTGGAAGCAAGCGTTCAAATAAAACACCTTCTGATAGTCTATTGTAATAGTCAACAGAACCACTTACCCTGTTGTTGGCAAGTCCAAAATCAAGTCCAAAATTTACTTCGTTGGTTCTTTCCCATGTTAATGCAGAATTCGCCAATGCTGTAGCTCTAAAACCATTAACAGGACCGTCAAGATCATAGTATAATTGCTCATTTAAAGTATTCAAGGTAGGGTAAGGGTTTCTATTTCTATCGAACGAATTATTACCCGTAGAACCATAACTTGCCCTAAGCTTCAGGTTAGAAAAAAAACTATTTTTCATGAAGTTTTCATTTGAAACCGTCCAAGCAGCAGCTGCAGCTGAAAAAGAATCCCACTTGTTATCTTCACTAAATAAAGAATAACCGTCCCATCTATTAGATAAGGTTAAAAAATATTTTCCGTCGTAGTCATAATTTAATCTTAACGCATATGAGGATAATGATTCATCTAAAAATCCAGTTCCTAAATTAAAAGTAGCTTGTGGACCAGAGCCCAAATTATCAATACCACTTTCAAAAGAAAGGTTACGCGAAGACAAGAATCTAGACTCAATTTGAGATGAGAAAACACTTTGTAAGGCTAAAAGTTTAAAATTATGTTTCTCATTAAAAGTTTTATTAATATTAAACTGGTTATCCCATGTATAATTAAAGCTTTTTCTAATGTCTAAATCTCCTAAAGGACCTCCATTACTCAATCCTTCATTGGTTAAATTACCCCAAGACCTGCCTCTTTCACGATTGTCATATCCTGAAGAAAATGTGGTTCTAAAAGACAACCAATCTGTGAATTTATAATTCATAAAAACGTTACCTACAATATTCCATCTTTCAACATTATCAGAAGAATTGGCAATTTGTAACAATGGGTTATAAGTACTTGTTTTATTGATTGCGAAATTACCTGAAGTGGGAAATACTAACTTTCCTGGCTGGTCAAACAATTCATCTGTTTCAACACCATTATCATTAATAGCATAAGGACTTAAAAAGGGAGCTAAACGAAATGCCTCTTGCATTGCATTACTGCTGCCACGCTCATTTTCAGTTTTTGTAATAGTAACGTTTGCACCAAAAGAAAATTTATCATTTACATTATGAGACACCCCGGTTTTTAAAGTAAATTTATCCAGATCTTCATTTAAAAGATTACCAGTCTCATGCTGGTAGCCCATGCCTAAATTGTAAGAGAGTCCGTTTTCAGAACGCCCGTTTATATTTAAGTAATTATTTTGCTGAATACCGCTTCGCAACACAGCGTCATACCAGTCAAAAGTTTGGTTTGCATCGAATCGCTCTCTTAAAACAGAATTTGAACCACCAATTACCGTGCTTTCTAGTCTCTCTGGAGTAATGGCTAATGGTCCACCAGGCTCGTTAATTGTTGCCAAGTAAGCTGATTTATGGTAATATTGCCAGGTTGGACCGTCCATTAATTCAGGTAAACGAGCAACGTTTTTAATACCCATAAAAGAATCAAAACTAACATTAAAACCACCTTTAGCCGAAGAACCGCTTTTTGTTGTTATTAATACCACACCATTAGAACCTCTAGAGCCGTAGATAGCAGCAGAGGATGCATCTTTAAGAATATCTATCTGCTGTATGTCCTGCGGATTTAAAAAGTCGATATCATCAACTGGAGCTCCGTCTACAACAAATAGTGGATTACCTCCTGCAAATGAACTCTGCCCTCTTATTTGAATGCTAAAACCATCACCCAATCGTCCTGTATTATTACTAATTTGAACTCCTGCAACATTACCTTGTACAGATTCTAAAGGATTGGTAAAATTTCTTTCAGTCAACGATTCAGCACCAACGCTGGCAATGGCTCCCGTTAAATCTGATTTTTTAACAGATCCATACCCCACAACAACAACCTCATCAAGACTCTGGGTATCTTCTTTTAAGGTTATGTTAAATTGAGTTTCACCGTTAACGGGTAAATTTTTTGTTTCAAAACCAATATAGCTAATAACTAAAGTAGCATTATCAGTTGAAAGGGTTAAATTAAACTTACCATCAAAATCAGTTTGAGTTCCGTTGGCAGTTCCCTTTTCTACAATATTAACACCGGGTAAGGCAGCACCTGCCTCCGACACCGTACCGCTAACTGTTGTTCCTTGTTGAGCAATAACACTACTAGTAGTCAAAAGACTTAGTAATAAAATGCCAGTAAATAGCCGTATTTTAGCATTTACTTTTGTAAATAGTTGTTTCATAGTTGTAATTAAGTTGAGTGAATGATTAAGTTAATTCGTAATTGATTTCATTATTTTTCCATTGATATAAGTGTTTATAAAGTTGATATTTTTAACATTTCTTAATTTGTATAGGGAGTCTACTCGCTTAATGGTAACATCTTTAAAAGTTATATCTGAAATAGGTAGTTCTTCATGACCTTCCGCCAATATTCCGTATTTACCACCGTAATCTACCTGAACATTTTCCAAACTGATATTTCTTACTTCTGGCATATAGTTCCCTTCTTGATTGGCATATATTCCATAAAACAAATTGATTTTTAGAACTGCTTCTCTTACCTGCCCTACCACCAAATTTCTTACGTACACATTTTCGACCGTACCACCTCTTTTCGTATTTGTTTTGATACGGATAGCCCTATCTAAATTTGGACTATCCATAATACAGTTTTCTACATAAACGTTTTTAACCCCCGCTGAAATTTCGCTGCCAATTACCACACCGCCATGACCATCTATCATTTTACAATTTTGCACGATAATATTTTCACTTTTAATACCTACTCTTCGCCCATCTTCGTTTCTACCAGACTTAATAGCAATACAATCATCACCAGTATTAAATACTGAATTCTTTATAATTACATTTTTAGAATACTCTGGATCACAACCGTCATTATTGGGTCCATGACTTTCAATCGTAACCCCGTCGATAGTTACATTTTTAGATTTTAAAGGATGTATTATCCAAAAAGGGGCATTGATGATTTTCACACCTTTGATAAGAACATTTTCACATTCAAAAGGTTCAATAAAAGTTGGCCTTAAGAATTCACCAATTCCAAAAATTCTTTCTTCTACAGGTACACCATTTTCTGACATACCTTCTTTTAATTTTGCTAGCGACGAATGTTGTTTTGGATCACCTTCTTTCCATCCATAAGTCTTACTACCACACCAAGGCCACCAAAATTCATTACTTGCTTGTCCATTTAAAATGCCTTGGCCTGTAATAGCAATATTTTTTTTGTTCTTCGCATAAATTAATGGAGAAAAATTCATTAGTTCAGTACCCTCGTATGAGGTATGCACAATTGGATAGTCTTGTAAGTTTGTACTAAATAATATTTCGGAACCAGCTTCTAAATGAAGGTTCACATTGTTATCCAAGTGAATAGGTCCAGTTAAAAATGAACCTTTAGGTACCAATACAATACCACCACCATTTTTAACACATGCAGCTATAGCATCTGCAAACATCTTTGTGTTTAATGTTGTACTATCTGGTACAGCCCCAAATTCGACAATATTAAATATGTCGTTTTTAAATTCGGGTACAACTACACTATCGATAACAACTTGCATTTCTGCCCATACATCATTTTTGATTTCTTTTTTTTCTGTACAGGCCAAAACAAATACTAATAAAAATGAGTGTACTATCGAATTACTTAAGAGGACAGCGCCTTTTTTAACTTTAAATAATTTTGTAAAATTCATTTTTGCACAATTTAATGTAATCGATTACACAATAGTAATAAATAAATTACCGTTTAACAAAATATTTGGATTAAAAAATTTATATTTAACAAAAAAACCACTAAAATATTAGTAAAATAGCGATTATATAGGCTATAAACTCCGAAATTGATTTTGGCGGCTCAAAAAAATTGACTATTTTTTAATAATAGGTAATCGATAACAATTCGTTATTTTTGCAGGTTTAACAATTGTCATATCTTAGAAACCTAAATGAAAAAGAAAACTACTATTTATGATATTGCTAAGTCGTTAGATATTACCGCTGCTACAGTATCTAGGGCTTTAAATGACAATCCGAGAATTAGCAAAACTACACGAGAGCTTGTATTAGCTACAGCCACAAAAATGAATTATAAGCAAAATAGACTTGCTTTAGCATTAAAAAGTGGTAGAAGTAAAAATATCGGTGTTGTTGTTCCATATATTAATAGAAATTTTTTCTCCTCTGTTATTAGAGGCATTGAAGATGAGCTATACCCTAAAGGATATCATGTTATTATTTCACAAACTCATGAAGATAAAGATAGAGAGCTTAAAATACTTCAAAATTTATTAAATGAACAAGTTGAAGGAATTTTGATTTCCACATCTTTTACCAATGAAGAAAAACAGAAAATTGAATCTTTAGTAAAAAAAACTACGCCATTTATCTTCTTCGATAGAAAACTAAATTTTCCCGATATTAGTTCTGTATCACTTGATGATTACCAAGGGGGCTATGATGCTACAAAACACCTAATTGACCAAGGGTGTAAAAAAATTGCCCATTTTCATGTAGATAATGGTCTTGAACTTTATAAAAATCGTTTAAATGGGTATAAGGATGCATTGATTGCAAATGGCTTGGAATTTTTACCAGAGTATGTTATTTCGCTAAAAAATGATATGGAAGCAGGTAAAGAAGCTGCTGAGAAATTAATGAAATTACCGATGCCACCAGATGCCATTTTCTCTTCTACAGATAACGGGTTACTCGGAGCAATTAAATATTTACAAAGCTTATCTATAAAAATACCAGAAGATTTTTGTGTAGTGGGCTTTAGTAACGAACCTTTTACCCAATTTTTAGAGCCTTCTATTAGCTCTGTTGACCAATCGCCAGTGGAAATGGGAAAAATGGCTGCACAAGTTTTCTTAGAACAAGTTGAAAGTGAGCAATCTGTAAAAATTCAAAAAAATGTCATTCTTCCTGCCAAACTAATTGTTAGAAAATCATCAAGTAAGCAGTAGTAACATTTGCTACTTTATTAAAGTGACACCCCTCTTTTCCACGGAATAAAATCATCTTGACCTAACTTATCGGCCTTTGCCTCTATTTCACCACCAGCAACTTGAATCACGTATTCCAAAATCTCTTCTCCCATTTGCTGAATCGTTTTTTCTCCGCGAATTACTGCACCTGTATCTATATCGATAATATCAGGCATTCGTTCTGCGAGTATTGTATTCGAAGAGACTTTTAAAACAGGAGCAATAGGATTTCCTGTTGGTGTCCCCAAGCCAGTTGTAAAAACAACGATATTGGCACCTGAACCTACCATACCTGTTGTACTTTCTACATCGTTACCTGGTGTACAAAGTAGATTTAAGCCTGGTTTAACAACATACTCACCATAGTCTAAGATAGCTTCAATAGGTGATGTACCCCCTTTCTTTGCAGCACCGGCCGATTTCATGGCATCGGTAATTAAACCATCTTTAATATTGCCTGGTGACGGATTCATATCAAATCCTGAACCAGCCGCCTCTGCTGAAGCCTCATACGCTTTCATTAAAAACATAAACCTTTCTGCGTCCGCATCTTCTACACATCTATTTACCAACTCTTGCTCAACACCACATAACTCTGGAAATTCGGAAAGAATTGGTGAACCACCAACAGCAGCTAAAATATCTGAAGCATAACCCAAAGCTGGATTTGCAGAAATACCTGAAAAACCATCTGAACCTCCACATTCCAATCCCATTTTTAATTTTGATATAGGTGCTGGTTTACGTTCAATAGAATTAGCAGCTTTAATACCCGCAAATGAATCTTTGATTATGATATTCAACATATCATCTACCGTACCCATTTGCTGCTGTTCGTAAATTAGTACTGGTTTGTCTAGATTGGAATCAATAGAATTCAAGGCATCTTTAAAAATATCTATCTGTAAATTTTGACAACCTAAACTTAATACCGTTGCACCAGCTACATTAGGATTTTTCACATAACCTGCCAATAATTTGGCTAATGTATGTGAGTCTTGACGTATACCGCCACAACCCCCTTGGTGAGTTATAAACTTTACATCTACATTATCAAAAGTTTGCTCAGAAACTTGCTGTTTACCATCATTAAAATCTACATCATTACCATTTATAAGATTACGTAGCAATTGTCTTTGCTTACGCTCCTTCCCCATAGAAAGTTCTTTTTCAAAAACCTCTTTAAGTACTTCTATATTTCTATTCTCACAAAAGACCAATGGAAAAAATAACCAAACATTTTGGGTACCCACTTGACCATCTGCCCTATGATACCCCATAAAAGTTCTGTCTTTCCAATTGGAAATGTTGGGTGCATTCCAAACTATATTTTTGGTTTTAGCCACCACCTTATCACTTTGGTGTTTTACATTCTCCGTGGTCAACAGATCACCTTTTGCGATTGAAACAACTGTCTTACCAACCAATACCCCATACATATAAATAGAATCATTGATAGCCAAATCAACGAATGCTATTTTGTGTTTTGCCTTCGTGTTAGATAAAATAATTATCTCTTCACCATTGTATTCACAACGGTCTCCTTTTACAAGGTCTATCAAAGCAATTGCCACATTATCCTCTTCCTGAACTTTAATTATTTTCTTTTGCATTGCCTTGTATTTACGACTGACCTAATTTCAAAAATCCTTTTTCTATACCGTATTCTTCTATGAATTCTAAAGATGTTGTTATAGCATTGGTCAAACCTTCAATCTCATTTAAATCTTGCCCCCAATACTGCGTTTTACCCAAAACTTTCGTGGCAATTTCATTCATGGAACATAATTTCCATAGCAACGCCATTTCTGAAACAACATCATTATCATCATTAACGGGCATAACATTTCCATTATAATTTCCTTTGTAAAATCGGATTAAACAAGCAAATGCAAATACCATTTTAATAGGTAAATTTCCTTTTATTTGGTGGTACATGAGCAAACTTGGCAGCACTCTAACTTTAAATTTTGAAATAGAATTTAAAGCAATACTTGCTAACTGATGTTTTATAAACGGATTTCTAAATCGATCAAAAACTGCATTAGCAAATTCGTTCAACTCCTCTTTTTCCATTTCTAAAGTTGGAATAACTTCGTCAAATACTAAAGACCGAATAAATGGTCCCGTAAAATCCTCCTCCACAGTTTCTTTCACTGTTTCGTTACCGTACAATAATGAAAATGGAACCATAGCAGTATGCGCACCATTTAAAATACGAACCTTTCTTGTACGAAAAGGCTGCATATCATTTACAATTTTAACGTCTAAGCTAGTTTTATGAAATGGTAATTTCTTCTTTAACGCTTCATCACCCTCTATTACCCATAAATAAAAGGTTTCTGCGCTTACAATTAAATTATCTTGATAGTTTAACTGTTTATTATAAGCTTCAATTTGATCTCTAGGATAACCAGGTACAATACGGTCTACCAATGTATTGTGAAATGTGCAAGAATTTAAAATCCAATAATTAAATTCTTTTGATAAATTCCAAAGAGAGATATAATCCAGGATTATTTGTTTTAAAGTATCTGAATTATAATTGATAAGTTCACATGGTATTATGGTTAAACCTCTATCACTAGCTCCATTAAAATGAGTAAAACGTTCAAATAATAATCTTGTAAGCTTTGCCGGAAAAGAACTTGGCGGAGCCATATTAAAATCATCTATCTCCACAAATGAAATACCTGCTTCTGTAGTGTTTGAAATTATAAATTCTAATTCCGGTTCTCTCGCTAGATTTAAAAAATCATCGAAATTTAAATATGGATCAATGCCCGATACTATATTAGTAATCAGTTCTTTTTTCTCAACAGCAACACCATTCTCTAAGCCTTTGGTAAAAAGTGTATACAGACCATCTTGATCATTTAACATGGACACCATACCCTTGTCAATAGGTTGTACCACGGCAATACCAGCATTAAACCCTACTTCATTATTTAAAGTCTGAAAGGCATATTCTACAAAGGCTCGCAAAAAATTACCTTCCCCAAATTGAACGATTTTTATAGGTAACACATCAGAAACCTCAATATTATTTCTATTTAATTTCTGCATGATTTTTAGTATAAAATTATAAATCAAATAAGCTAGGCAACCATAAACTTAACTGTGGAATATAGGTTACCAAAAACAGTGCAATGATCATTGCTATAAACAAAGGCAATAAAGGTTTAAAGACTTTCTCTATGGTAGTTTTGGCTACACCAACCCCAACAAATAAGACCGACCCTACAGGTGGTGTACACAATCCTATACATAAATTAAGAACCATGATAATACCAAAGTGAACAGGATCCAAACCTAGTTTTGTTACAACTGGTAAAAATATTGGAGTGAATATTAATACCGCAGGAGTCATATCCATAAAAATACCTACGAACAATAACAATAAGTTTATAATCAACAGAATAACAATTTTATTATCACTTAAACTTAAAAGTCCGCTACTAATATCCTGTGGAATGTTTTCATAAGACAATGCCCATGACATACACATAGAAGAACCTATCAATAACATTACAATTGCAGTTGTTGCCGAAGAATCCAATAAAATTTGAGGTAGTTTTGGCAAGGTAATTTCCTTGTAAATAAAACCTAAAATTAAACTGTATAGTACAGCAATGGCAGAAGCCTCTGTAGCTGTAAAAATCCCTGTAACAATACCTCCAATAACCACGACCAACATAAAAAGACTAGGTAATGCATCAATAAATGTTTTACCTACCTCTTTTAAACTACTGCGTTTACCTACTTTATATTTCTTCTTTTTCGCCCAAAAAGATGCAACTATCATTAGAAATAAACCTGTCATAATACCAGGAATGTATCCTGCCAAAAACAAGGCTGCAATAGACGCACCACCACTTGCTAATGAATAAACGATTAATACATTACTTGGTGGAATAATTAAACCTGTGGTCGCTGATGTTATATTTACTGCTGCACCGAATTCTTTAGAGTACCCTTCTTTTTCCATTTCTGGACCTAAAATACTTCCCATAGCAGATGCAGATGCCATTGCCGAACCAGCAATAGCCCCCATTAACATTGCAGCAATTACGTTGATTAAAGCCAAGCCGCCAGGAAAGGACCCTACCAAAGTTTTTGCAAAAGCAATGAGTCTGTGGGCAATACCACCTTTATTCATTAGTTCACCAGAAAGCACAAAGAAAGGTATAGCCAAGAGGGCGAAACTATCGAGACCAGTTGCCATACGTTGCGATACCGTAGTAAACGCGGGCATTGCAGGTATACTTACCAGCATTGTCAATAAAGATGAAATAGCAATACTCCAAGCTACCGGAGTACCAATTGACAATAAACATATGAAGCTAATAACTAAAACAAGAATTGGTAAATGCTCCATCATGATTCAATATTTTTTAAGTCAGAAATTTTATAATACATAATCAATAAACCGCTGATTGGAATAATAATGTAAACAAATGCCAATGGTACTTGTAAAGCTGGTGATTGTTGCCCTAGAACATAGGATATGTACACCAAACGTGAACCGCCAATTACAAAAGCAAAAAGAACAAAAAGTATAATTAGTACGGTAACAATAATTTTAAGTTTCTTCTGTGTTTTCTTATTCTGTCTAAGCGGTAAAATATCTATGGCTACATGTAAATTACGTCCAGAAACATATGCAGCTCCAAGTACACCGATCCAAATCATTAGATATCGCGCAAGTTCATCTGTAAAAGAACTTGGATTTCCCGTTACATATCTTGTAAATACTTGCCATAGTACATTTATGACCATAACCGACATGATAAGCACCAATGTCTTGCCCAAAATGGAATCTATTTTGTTTCGCATAGTAAACTATTTAGTTTCTTGAATTTGTTTGATAAGTGGGTAAATATCTTTATCATCTTTATACCCTTCGAAAATACCTTTTACCTTTTCCGCAAATAATGATTTATCTGGTCTAATGACTTGTACTCCCGCTTTCTGAACTTCGCGTAATGCTTCCTCCTCAGCTTCTGCCCAAAGAATACGTTGGTATTTCACCGATTCTGCCACTGCTTCTTTAAGCCATTTTCGCTCTTGTTTATTTAATTTGTCATAAACATATGTACCCATCAATAAAACATCTGGCAATACGGTGTGCTCATCTAGAGAATAGTATTTACAAACCTCATAATGTCTAGACAGATAAAAACTTGGAGGATTATTTTCTGCACCATCCACTACTCCCTGTTGCAACGAAGTATATAATTCTCCCCATGATATTGGAGTTGGCGAACCGCCAAGGGCTTTTACCATATTAACGGCAGTAGCACTTTCCATAACCCGTATTTTTTCACCAACTAAATCCTCTGGTTTTTCAATAGGTTTATTCATAGTATAAAAACTACGGCTACCGGCATCATAATATCCTAACCCTTTTAGCCAATATTTTTCACCGTCATTCAACAACATTTCACCAATAGGTCCGTCTAATACATTAAATGAATGTTGACGGTCTCTAAACAAAAAAGGAAGACCTAGAACCTTCATTTTAGGAGCAAAATTCTCCAAAACGCCAACAGATACTTTGGTCATATCTAAACTACCGATCTGTAAAAGCTCCAAACATTCTCGTTCTGTACCCAATTGTTGACTAGGATAAATTTCAAGTTTAAGCTTACCACCAGAGCGCTCTAACAAATCTTCGCCCATTTTTACCATTGCCTTGTGTACAGAATGGCTAACATCTAGACCGTGACCCAAGCGCAATGTCTTCACATCACTTTGTATTTCACAACCTAAAAAGGTGCCAATTAAAATAAATAACAGTACGATTTTTTTAATTTTCATAGCTTTTATTGCTTAAAATTTAAAATAAGCTTTGGCATTATTGTAACTTATATCTTGAATTATTTTACCAACTAATTCAAAATCTTGTGGTAGTTCGCCCCTCTGCATCTCTTGTCCAAAAAGGTTACATACAATTCTTCTAAAATACTCATGTCTAGGATATGAAAGAAAAGATCTAGAATCTGTCAACATACCAATAAAACAACTTATCAATCCCATATTAGATAGCGCATTCAACTGCTTTGTCATGCCATCTTTTTGATCTAAAAACCACCAACCGGAACCAAACTGCATTTTACCTTTCACCTTACCGTCATTATAGTTACCGATCATGGTTGCCAATACCTCATTATCTGAAGGATTAAGGTTATATAAAATAGTCTTAGTAAGCTTGTCTTTAGCATCTAAAGCATTTAAGAAACTAGAAAGTGTTTTAGCTTGAGAATAATCACCTATAGAATCCCAGCCAGTATCCGGACCTAGAATACGTGTCATTCTAGCATTATTATTTCGTAATGCCCCAAGGTGAAATTGCTGTATCCATCCACGAGAATGATACTCTTCACATAAAAACAATAAAATGGACGTTTGAAATTTCTCGTCCTCTTCTAACGACAATTGTTTTTTAGCAACTCTTTTTTGAAAAATGATTTCTATCTCAGCATCTGTAAATGTTCTAAAAGGAATATAACTTAAACCATGATCAGAAAGAGTGCAGCCATTCTCTTCAAAATAATCTAATCTTACCAAAAGTGCATCGCACAAAGCCTTGTATGAATTAATAGTCACTTTACTAACGGTAGATAGCTTTTCTATATATTCAAGATAAGTTTCGCTAGAAATTACGATTGCCTTATCTGGTCTAAATGCCGTACTTACAGTAGTATCAAAATCACTATTTTTAATAGTAGTATGATGGTCTAAACTATCAATTGGATCCTCTGTTGTACAAATAACTTCAACATTCATTTTTTTAATAAGACTTTGACAACTATACTCAGGTGTTTGTAGTTTTGCCGTGGCCTCATCATAAATATCATTTGCCGTATCGGCATTTAATAAAGTATCAATATCAAAATAGCGTTGTAACTCTAAATGTGTCCAATGATATAAAGGATTTCTCAAAGTATAAGGTACCGCTTTACCCCATTCAATAAATTTGTCTTTATCTGATGCATTACCCGTAACATACTTTTCATCTATACCAAAAGTTCGCATTGCACGCCATTTGTAATGATCACCATCTAACCAAATCTTCGTCAGATTTTCAAACTGACGAT
>TARA_R110002033_G_scaffold45848_2_pt1 | contig 66411 bp, 54 predicted proteins | sample TARA_R110002033 | Tara Oceans TARA_R110002033 (sample SAMEA4397051) | marine metagenome | biome: Polar Biome; feature: [SRF] surface water layer (ENVO:00010504); material: water (ENVO:00002006), including particulate matter (ENVO:01000060) such as... | depth 5 m
AATTCGTAGGTTCACTTTTAAGTTCAAACAAGTGCTCTCGCAACCATTTCAATAAAGTTCAAAGATCAATTACCCTAAATCGTAGGTTCACTTTTAAGTTCGGACAAGTGCTCTCACAACCATTTTAAAAAATTGTGCTATCCCTTTTCTTGTTAATGTATATACATTTATTTATAAATCTATTTGTAGTCGTTGATCTATTGGTGGTGGGCATGAGCTTTCGCGGACGATGAGCTGTGTGGGTAAGGTCATTTCTGGGTTTGGTTTTTTGCCTGATAATATGTCGAGTAATAACTTCATCGAAGTTTCACCGATCAATTGTCGTGGCTGATGAATTGTTGTTAATTCAGGCACGCAATACTCGCTCATTGCTAAGTTATCAAAGCCAATAACAGATAGTTCGCTGGGTACTGGAATGTTCATTTCTCTGGCTATTTTGAGCACGCCAATTGCTGCTTCGTCGCTGTGGCAAACAATCGCTGATGGTTTGTTTGGTAGCGATAATAGTTGTTTACCAAGGTTGTAACCGGCGATGAATGAAAGATCACCTTCCATTATGTATTCATCCGTCACAGGGATTTTCCATTTTTTCATGGTTTCTGTGTGACCATTTACACGAGCATTGTAGACAGGGGTACTTCTTTTTCCTGTAATGCAGGCTATTTTGTAGTGCCCCATCATAATTAAATATTCAACGCCTTTTTTGGCGCTGTAGTGATTGTCGATGTGAACTGTTGGTACGGGGATGTCAGAAAAGTATTCACCAGCGATAACAATGGGGAGTTTTACTTCGCCAGCACTGTTAATAATCATAGATTCAGGTACATCAGAAGAAAGAGATAATACGCCATCTACCTGCTTACTTTCGAATAACTCAAAATAACTGCGTAGTCGTGATGACTCATTGCCAGCATCACCAATTAATAGCTTGTAACCATGTTTATGAGCGAGTGCTTCTATGCCATGAACAACGTCTGAAAAGAAGGTGCTGTCTATGTTAGGAAGAACAACAACAATGGTTTTTGACTCACTTTTACGTAAGCTTCGGGCAAGCCCGTTTGGAGAATAGCCTACTTCTGAGGCGGCTTTTTCTACTTTTTGGCGAGTGGTAGGAGATACCATTTCTGGGTTGGCTAATGCTCTAGATACCGTTGCAGTTGATACACCCGCTAGCTTTGCTACATCTTTAACTGTGGCCATAAGAGTCCAAAAGCAAGAAGAAATAAAGAATAGTAGCGCCCAAATGCATAGCCTTTTATCGGTGAGTTTTTATGATTGCACATCTTACCAAACTCTCTGCCTATGCGCAGCGGCTATTCCTCAGGAAAATAGTGTTGTAAGGACTAAGTCATTAGAGCAAAAGCTCTAATGACTTAGTGTTAATAATACTGCTTAGTAAGCGGCGTCTTTAAAGTAATAATCCGCAGCGTTTTCTTTCGTCACCAAGTCTGCGCCTAAAATGACGCGAGATGGTTCGTGGTATAAATAACCAAGTTTTTCGTGTTTGACGCCATGAACAGCAAGAGCAATGCCGGACGCAATCATAGATGGGCTATAAGTGACCGTTGCACGTACCATTTTATTGCCTGATTGAATCATTTCGATGATGTCTTTAGAGCCTGCGCCACCCAATACGGTTTTGATATCAGTACGACCTGACTCTTCAATGGCTTTTAAAACACCTTTCAGCATGTCGTCATCTTGGCACCATACTGCGTCAATTTTAGGATGCTTCTGCAAGAAGTTTTCCATCACTGATAGCGCTTTTTGTGTAGACCAATCACCTGGTTGAGAGTCAAGGATTTTGATATTTGGGTAACCAGCAATAACGTCGTTAAATGCATCGACACGTTGTTTGTTGATAGGAATTTGTAAGCCTTCAATCACTACAACATTGCCCTTGCCAGACATTTCTTTGGCTAACCATTGGGCACCAACACGACCTAGACCGGCGTTATCTCCAGCAATGAAGACATTTTGAGCAGGGTGGGCAAGTTCACGGTCTACTACAACCGTATAAATGCCTTCGTCGTAGGCTTCTTCAATGACTTTTTGTAAGGTTGCTGGGTTGTGAGGAAGGATGACCAAAGCATCAATGCCCTTGATCATTAAATCTTCTACATCGCCCACTTGTTTTGAACCCGAGCTTGATGCAACGACGAAAAATTCGATGTCTTTTTCTTTTGCTTTTAAATCTGCCGCTGCTTTATTTGCCCACCAAAGTAGCCCTGCAGTCCAACCGTGGTCTGCAGATGGCACACTTATACCAATTTTGTATTTTGCAGCGTAGCTTGTGCCAACAAAGGCAAACAGCATAGTAAACACTGCGATTAGTCTCATGATTTTATTTTTATACTTCATGGATACTCTCCGTTTTACATTGATTTAATAGTGAACAAAACGCCTGTTTTGCTCGGATTCTTGTTTTTCTTCTTATGGTTTGCATAGTAAGAAAAACCAAGCCTTTAACGGTCGCCCTTAAATTGCACTAAAACCGCAGTCAAAATAACGAGACCTTTAACCATGCCTTGTAGATAAGGCGAGATGCCCATTAAATTCAGCATGTTATTGATAATACCTAAAATGATCGCACCGATGACGGTGCCCCAAATAGTTCCTTTGCCCCCAGATAGAGCCGTGCCGCCAATAACAACCGCTGCAATCGCGTCTAGCTCATAAAACAACCCTGCATCGCCCGGGCTGACCGAATTTAAGCGCGATGCTAATAAAACAGCAGATATACCAACTGATACCCCGGCAATTAAAAAAGTTAGAAAATATACCCAGCGCACTTTAATTGCAGAATAAGATGCTACTTTTGCGTTTGAGCCTACAGCGCAGACATGGCGTCCAAATGCGCTGTGTTTTAATAAGATATGATAGGCAACAGCCAACAGTAGAAAGACCCAAACAGGGTAGGGAATGGCCCATAAGTAACCGCCACCAATATCCGCGAAATGTTGATTTTGAGAGACCATTTCCCCTGCATCACTGATATATAGTGTCATAGAGCGAAAAATGGACATGGTGGCGAGAGTGGCAATAAACGAAGCTACTTTACCACGTGTAATGACTAGCCCATTTATCGCACCAAATACACCACCTAGAGCGATGGCTGAAGAAACTGCCATTGCAACTGCCCACCAACCATCTCCAGCACCATTAATGATCATGATGGACAGTACGCCAACCAAAGCCACCATTGAACCTACGGACAAATCGATGCCGCCGGCGATGATGACGAATGTCATGCCCAAGGCAATAATGCCGGTATAGGAAACCTGTCTTAATACATTAGTAATATTGCGTGGCATTAAAAAATGCTCGCTGGCAATAGAAGAAAACAGAACCAATAAAAGCAATGCGATAAAGGGCGCATAAGTTGCTATATCAAGTCGTTTTAGGCGCGTGATCATGGGCGATAATTCGAACATGGCCATAGTGAATCCTCGTGTATTCTTATTGTTTTTTGCGCCTGAGCTTATGAAAAAGCACGGCGTCGTTTATTTAAGTTACGTTTAGTTATTAACAGCTTTTCAAATTAGGCTTGAGCCATGGTTTTTAAACCTGCCGCGTAATACATGATCTCTTTTTCATTGATGGCATCTCCGGTTAGCTCTCCCATGATCTGACCGGATCTCATTACCATGACGCGATGTGACAAGCCCATGACTTCTTCCAGTTCTGACGAAATCACAATGATGGACACACCTTGTTCGGTCAGTGAGCGTATAAAGTGGTAGATCTCTTTTTTGGTGTTCACGTCGATGCCGCGAGTTGGTTCATCCAAAATGAGGATGTTCGGGTGAGTGTCCATCCATTTTGATAAGTATACTTTTTGCTGGTTTCCACCACTTAAGTTGGCCAAGTTTGAATGCAAAGACGCCGCCTTTATGTCGAAGCGTTTAACGTATTCTCTCGCAACTTGATTCTCTTTTTTATGCTGAATAAGTCCTCTCACATAAGAGGAAAGCGAAATGAGGGTGATGTTCTTTGGTATATCAAAATTCATGATCAAGCCTTTACCTTGGCGATCTTCTGATAGGTAGGCTAGGTTGTAAGACACCGCATCTGCGATTGAATTGATTACTGCCTTTTTGCCATTTATTTCAATTTCACCGCTGTCTTTTTTACGAAGCCCCATTACCGCTTCGGCAGTCTCAGTTCGACCCGCGCCGATTAGGCCAGCAAAGCCAAGCACCTCGCCTTTTTTTAGGTCAAAATTGATGTCTTGTAACACTCCTTTGATTGATAGGTTACTTACTTTAAGTACGACTTCATCAGTATGTTCTGTACGCTGAGGATAGATTTGGTTTAATTCACGGCCCACCATTTTACGAGCCATGTCTTCTTCATCTATTTCTGCAACGTCATCCACACTAACGAGGTGGCCGTCTCGTAAAATGGCTAAACGATCACAAAGTAGCTTCACTTCTTTTAGTTTGTGAGAGATGAATATAATGGTGACACCACGTTGTTTTAGTTTTTCCACCAAGCTGAAAAAGATATCGACTTCGTGATCAGTTAACACTGTCGTGGGCTCATCCATAATTAGGATACGTGATTCATTAACGAGCGCCTTGGCAATTTCTACCATTTGCTTTTGTGCCACACTAAGATGCTCTATTAATGCATCTGGGCTCAAGTCGGTTTCTAACTCTTTGAGAAGTTCATTGGCCCTGTCACGCATTACCGATTTGTTGAGCAAAAAGCCCTTTTTAATTTCGTTGCCAAGAAAGATGTTTTCAAACACATTTAGGCTACTAATTAGGTTAAATTCTTGCGGTATCATGGCAATGCCTAGGCGTTTTGCATCCGCTGTAGACTGGATAGATACCTCACAACCGTCGATCTTAATACTGCCCGATGTTTTGGTATAAATGCCGCTGATAATTTTGAGAAGTGTCGATTTCCCTGCGCCATTTTCTCCCAGCACACCAAGCACTTCGCCAGCAAAAATGTCCAGCGTGATTTTGTGTAAAACACGCACACCAGAGAATTCCTTAACGATGCCGCGAATTTGCATAATGGGGTCATTCATTTGCTTTGACTCCTAGTTACTGGTCATTGATTTCAAGAGCGTGCTGTCATCTAGAGAATGCCATGTACTGTTATTAGCAGATGATGCCAACACAGCAGTTATGAATTTCATTCCGTCAACACCATCATCAATACTAGGAATAAAGCCCTGAACTGAACGCACATCAGCACCCGCTTCAATGGAATTAATCGCAACAGCAATGTCGACGTATAGATTGGCAAAACCTTCTAAGTAACCTTCAGGGTGACCTGCTGGAATTCGGGAAAGGCGGTTGGCTTCTTCGCCAGCGCCGTGTCCGGCTCGGGTGATTTTCTGAATAGGCTCACCAAATAGTGAAAGCCATAATTCGTTAGGGGATTCTTGAGCCCATTCGATGCCTGCTTTTTCTCCATACAGGCGAATTTTCAAACCATTTTCATTACCAGGAGCAACTTGGCTAGACCACAACATGCCTTTTGCTCCACCATCAAAGCGCAGCATGGTGTGAACGTTGTCATCCAAGCGGCGGCCATCAACAAAAGCCGTTAAATCTGCAGATACCTGTTGAACTTTTTGCCCAGAAATAAAACAAGCTAGATTGAAAGCGTGGGTTCCAATGTCTCCTAAACAACCAGCCAGACCAGATTTTTCTGGATCTGTGCGCCATTTTGCCTGTTTGTTATTTGTGTTTTCAGCTTGATCTGTTAGCCAATCTTGGGCGTATTCCACTTGAATTACGCGCAATTTTCCTAGTACGCCAGTATCAACCAAATGTTTGGCGTGCCTAACGAGAGGGTAGCCAGTGTAGTTGTGAGTAAGGGCAAAAAATGCGCCAGATTTTTCCACTAGGGCTTTTAATTCTAAGGCCTCGTTTAGATCTTTCGTTACGGGCTTATCACAAATGACGTGAATACCTTGCTCTAAAAATGCTTTTGCGACAGGGTAGTGCATGTGATTTGGTGTGACGATAATCACCGCCTGAATACCATCTTTGCGCTGTTTCTCTTTTTCTGCCATAACAGAGAATGATGAGTAGGAGCGTTCTTGATCAATACCAAGCCGAAGTGCCGAAGCGAGAGCTCTATCAGAGTCAGAAGATAAAGCGCCAGCAACCAATTCAAAGCCATCGTCAATACGAGTTGCAATACGATGTACCGCGCCAATAAAAGCACCATCACCGCCGCCTACCATACCAATACGGATACGTTTGTGAGTCATGTTGTTGTCCCTCTATTTCAAACCAAGAATGCGTCGATTAGTTTCGTTATCAATGCCACTGCTGGCGAAGTCATCAAAGGCGCGCTCAGTGATGCGAATTAAATGATCGTTGACAAACTTGACACCTTCTTCTGCTCCGGCTTCTGGGTGTTTCATACAGCATTCCCATTCGATTACAGCCCAACCGCCAAAATCATATTGAGTGAGTTTCGAAAAAATACCCTTGAAGTCGACTTGCCCATCACCTAAAGAGCGAAAGCGTCCAGCACGGTCTATCCAGCTTTGGTAACCGCCATATACGCCTTGTCTGCCAGTGGCATTAAATTCAGCGTCTTTTACATGGAACATCTTGATTCGTTCATGGTAAATGTCGATGAACTGCAAATAGTCGAGTTGTTGTAAAACGAAATGAGAGGGATCAAATAGAATATTAGCCCGAGGGTGATGATTGGTTGCCGCTAAGAATAAGTCGAATGTAACGCCGTCATGAAGATCTTCTCCCGGATGAATCTCATAACAAACATTGACGCCGCAGCGGTCAAATTCATCAAGTATTGGAATCCAACGATTGGCTAATTCTTCAAAGCCAGCTTCGACCAAACCAGCAGGTCTTTGTGGCCAAGGGTAAAGATAAGGCCAGAGTAGGGCACCGGAAAAAGTGGCGTGATTTGTTAGTCCTAAATTCTTAGAAGCTTGTGCGGATTTAAATAGTTGATCAACCGCCCATTGTTGACGAGCTTCTGGGTTACCTTTGACATGGTCTGGCGCAAAGCCATCGAACATATCATCGTAGGCAGGATGAACAGCGACTAATTGTCCTTGTAAGTGTGTAGACAGCTCGGTTACAACCATACCCTGTTTGGCTAGGGTGTCCTGAATATATTTGCAGTACTCAAGATCGCTTGCAGCTCTATCTAAATCAAACAGTCTTTGATCCCAAGTGGGTATTTGTACCCCCTTGAACCCGAGGTTTCCTGCCCATTCTACGATGTTTTCAAACGTATTGAATGGTGTTTCATCGCCTGCAAATTGAGCGAGAAAAAGAGCTGGACCTTGTAAGGCTTGCATAATAATAACCCCCATATTTATTTTTATTTGAGTGGTGTTTTATGTTTGTAATCGATTACATTTAAGTTCATAAAAAAAGACTTTTCAATGTATTTTGTAAAGTCTTTCTGAATTATTTGGCTTGAGTATAGTGATTTTAATGGCTAAGTAAATGGATTTTAGCGATCAATTGGTGCGATTTTATGTTTATTGAGTGTTAATGGAATGAAATGCATTACAAAAAACAGTGGTTTTGTGCTTACCATATGAGAGCTTTTTATAAGAAAAAACTATTTACCAGCGAGCAAAGCAGCCACATGACAATAGCGTAGTGAACGCTATTAGTTACGATGGTTTTTGTGGGGATTTGGTAGCGGCTTGTCATTAATAATCCCAGCCCTGTTAATCCGCTACTGCCTGCGGAAATAGCCCAAGCGCTTAGAAACAAAAAGCCTAATTGAGTTGGATCTGGGTGTAATGGCAACAGCATTGGACTCGCTATGGCGATGCTCACAACAGGATGTATTCCGATGACGCCAGCGATAATCATGATAGCGAGAGTCAATGAGAATAGCATCGGACTAAACGTAAAGCTGTCCAAATTAAAGAATTGCGGATAGCTAAGAATAATCGCACTAATGCCATTAGAAAAGATGCCGGCAGCGAGAAATAATGCAAACTGACTGCCGATTTGAGCCAGTTTGTGGTTCACAAAATGCGACAAGCTTTTCCTTCTTGATGGCGTGCGCATCAGCAGTATAGTTGCGCTTGGTGCTAACAGACAGATCAGAACCAATATGCTGATATCAGGCCAAATGAAATGAAAAAATATAACACTAGAAGCCAGAATCATAGGAATGAAGAGGCTTTCTTTACGAATGGGGTAGCCATTAAAATCACCTTTAGTGCGTCGAAAGGCTTCTGCAGTGGAAAAAATGATGGCGACTAGCCCCATAGCAAGACCTGGGATAAGTGTTTTTTGCCATTGCATTCCTGGTGCATAAATTATTGCAACGCCGGTTGCCACGAAGAAAGGTGACCACCAAGCCGCCGCGGAAAAGTTACGAGTCAATATAAACTGCTGTTCAGAAGTTAATTTTATCGCTCCTTTTATACGATCCGCGAAGACTAGAATCACAGATAGATTAATCACTGCGCCTAATACTTGCACGCCAAGCGCAGTGTTAAATATAGCGCTGAGGCCCTTTGGTAAAGGGCGTTTTTCATCTGTTGAGCTGGTTAGATCTAAAAAAGAGACAGCAACAAACATCGCCAGCATTGGTAAATTAACCGCAAAAACCTGCTGCCACGTCATCCATGTGCCTTTTGACCCTGCAAAGAGTAAGGTTGCTATTCCAATCATCATCAGCCAAGTTACTTGTCGCTTTGCGCTTGGTGCTAAGGTATGCCACATGGCGATATTGGCTCCCCACGCCAGTAGGGTAGGCAATAACACAGGCGTCAAATGAGCAACTGACAATAGATAAAAAACCAATGTGCCGAGTACAAACCAACCTGTGTATTTTTTGAGTAGATTCATTACGAGCGAATTGTCCTTGCGTTGTTGAAGTTTTTTTCTTAACAAGAGTGATCTAAGTAACATTAAGATAAGCTTTAAATAGTGATGCATCTATAAGTGATCGGCAATAGGCTATGCGCGCTATTTATTTCTTGTCGAAGGAAGTTCTTATTATAAACATGCATGTTTTTTGATTTTTAGCATGTGCTGGTTGTTTTTTATACTAAATGTTTGATTCTTCAATGTATTGAGAGTATCAATATTGCACATATATTAATCGGACTTGTTCGAGTTGTAATTTTGTATGGATGACCTTCCATAATCTATAAAATGTCGTGTTGTTGGTTCATGGTGTGTTTTCTGTGTTACTACCATCAAGCAAGGAAAAGGCTAAGGCATGCAGTTTTTTTTAAGGAAATTGATTCGTTATTATAGACATAACGTCGACGAAAATCTGAATAGAGAAGAAGGCTATCAACAAAGTTTTTTAGCCGGTTTTTTTGGACTGATGGGCTCCATCATTTCTTTTTTTACAGCTTTAAATAGCCTCTCCATTCAGCTTTATAGCTTAGCTATCTGTTTATTTTTAGTAAGCGCTTTATTGTTGTTATCCTTTTTTATACTCAAATCTTCTACTTATAAGCGGTTTCATAATCTTTCGCGCTATATAGCTCTTTTAGGTTTATTTTCTTTAGGTATTTATTTGATAAATTCTGGTGGTATCAATAATAGTGGTCCGCTATGGATCTGTATCATCCCTTCGGTGACATTTGCTTTCTTAGGTTTAAAGCTAGGGCTTATTGCTAATGGAGTCTTTTTTGTTATTTCATCTACTATGTTGTTTTTTCCGAGTGATGCACTTTTAGCTACAACATATTCTTATGAGTTTAAAACACGTTTGATATATGTGTTTTTAACCATAGTGGCCTTATCTGGAGTTTATGAAGCGGCCCGGCATTACTCGTTTATGCGACTAAAGTCCATGAAGGAGAAGTATGAGCATCAAGCTCAGTTTGATTATTTGACACTCTTACTAAATCGTCGAGGAATCCAAAAAATACTTAATAAAGAGCATCAGCAAAGAAAACTTACTAATAATGTTTCAACTATCGCTACTTTGGACATTGATAAATTTAAAGCCATCAATGATGAGTTTGGTCATGAAGTTGGTGATATGGTGCTTAAACATACAAGTAGAGTACTGAGTGATTGTATTCGTTCGCAAGACTCATTAGCACGTTGGGGGGGTGAAGAGTTTTTACTATTACTTCCTGAAACTGCAGAACAAGAAGCTCTCATACTGTTGGAATCGGTTCGTGAGTGCGTAGAAAAAACACCTTTTGAGCATGGCAATATTAGTATTTTTATTACCTTGAGTGTCGGACTATGTGAAACATCACCAGATGTCGATTTTAATGAAACCATTAAATTTTCTGATATCAGTTTATATCGAGCAAAACAGGCAGGACGAAATACGGTTTTTGCTTATTCACCAGAGCTCTAAGATAGAATTTTTAGATGACACGTACCTCATCTACTTGCCTTTTTATTCTGCAAAAAACAAATCTCTTACGTCAATTGCCATTAACCAGAATTTCTGAAGCCTTGCATCTCTCGATAGCGTTTTCTACATGGAGATACTTGCGAATCAGACCAAGATGCCAAATATTATCCACCCCGTGTATTTCCTGATTAGATTCATCTAAAGCGTTCTGACATTACACGGTTACATTTTTACGAAGCAGGGGTATTAAAGAAAAGAGTGATATTTCTATAGATGAACAGCAATCTAAAGTCCTAAATTTCTTGTCACAGTGCTTTTTTTTAATTAGCTTGGAGCGCTGTAAAAAAGTGGGCTGTGTGAAGCGACTTGCAGAAGTGATTAGTTTGCTAGCAGATAAATTTAAATAAACGCACACTCAGTGTGCAAAAAAACATCAGAAAGAACAGTATGGTGCAAAAATGACAAAGGTTACAAAAAGCGTAGAGAAAGTAAAACTAACCCGGGAGGAGATTCAAAACAATATCCTTCAGGCGGCTATTTATGAATTTAGTCGACATGGTTTTATTGGTACTTCAACTCAGTCTATTGCTGAACGAGCTGGCCTTAGAAAGTCCCAATTACACTATTATATTGTAGATAAAGAAGATCTTTATAATCAGGTACTTAGTAAGCTTTTTAGAGCTTGGGGGCGACTTTCTGAGTTGAAGAGTGACAGTCAAACACCCGCGGAAATATTAAAACATTACATCTATGTAAAACTACAATTTGCTTTAAAATATCCTGATCTATCAAGGGTATTTACGATGGAAATTTTATCTGGTGGTGAACGTTTAGCGCCATTTTGGCCAAGCGCCTTACATAACACTAAATTGAATTCTGAAGTAATTAATAATTGGGTGCAGCAAGGAAAAATACGATCTTTGGATGGCCGTTTATTGATGATGAATATTTGGGCATTAACACAGTATTACGCAGATTACAGAATCCAAGCAGAGCTAGTCATGTCGGCTTCTTTGGATGAATCTGATCTTCAAGACTGTTTAATAAATGAAGTGACGACCCTTATTTTAAAGGGGTGTGGACTTTAATTATTAAGACTATTAAGCGCTTTTAGTACCCCCCTTCTTTTTTCATTTCCTATAAGGTTACTTATGCAATGATTCATTAAGGACAATGAATATTGGCATACTAAATGCAAAGTTAGACCGATTGGACAAACCGGTTGGTTGATTATGAAATTAAATGAAAGAATAAAAGTCAGAGTAAGTCGGCGTGAGTATTTAACAAAGGATATTGTTCTTTATAAGCTTGAGCCTTTAGAAGGTTTAAGCTTGCCTTCATTTTCTGCAGGTTCACACATTGAAGTGCACATCTCCGAACAATTTGCACGCGCCTATTCACTCTGCAGTGATCCAGCTTTTGCTTCGGCTCATTACTGTATTGCGGTCAAGCTTGAAGACACTGGCCGTGGTGGCTCTAAGTCAATGCATAACTCTGTGTTCGTGGGGACAGAACTTAGCATTAGTCCGCCCAAAAACTTTTTCCCATTGGAAGCTAGAGCCTCTCATCATTTATTAATAGCTGGTGGAATTGGCTTAACACCTATGTTGTCGATGGCGTACAGCTTGCACTCTAAAAGTGAACCATTCACCTTGATCGTATGTGCTAGCAGCAGCGAAAAATTGCCATTCTTCGATATCTTGAATAACTCTCCTTGGCCTATCCATTATTTCTTAAATGGTCGTGAGTCTATTGACCTAACGACCATTTTGTCCTCACTGCCCGATGATCCACATATATATTGTTGTGGGCCTGAGGGGTTGATGTCCATGGCCAAAACGAACTGTGAAGTGTTGGCGCGAGCCCATTGGCATGAGGAGCGGTTCGCAGCAAAGACCGGAGAAATAAAAAGTAATGAGTTTGAGTTATATCTGAGTGAAAGCGATCAGCGTGTTGTTGTTGAAGAAAACATGACCATGATGAACGCGCTGCGAAATGTTGGCATCCATGTTGAAAGTGTATGTGAACAGGGAATCTGTGGAAGCTGTCTGGTGCGATGGCGTGATGGTAATCCTATTCACCGTGATGAATGTCTGGAGCCTGAAGAGCGAGATGAATACGTCGCTTTGTGTTGTGCTGGATGCAACTCCTCTAGTCTTACTTTGGAGCTTTGATTATGGGACTGACAAAGAATCAATACCTTACATACGCAAGACTGCCAAAGTGGCTTTTACCTTCAGGCTGGCCAATGGAGGGAATGGCGCCGGCTTTGGCGACTATTCACATATTTGAGGGAAAGGTTCATAGCGTAGTCCCTTCTGTGCAAGACGATTCTGGAACGAATTTGTCTGGGGGGCTTGTTTTACCTGGTTTGGTTGAAGCCCATGCACATTTAGATAAAACCTTTACCATACATCGTTTAGGTGAGTTGCAGCCTGGCTTGTTAAATGCCATTCAGGCGATGAAATCGGATCAAAAGAATTGGTCATATGAAGACTTATTTGATCGAGCAGAACAAGCTTTAGAACAAGCTTATCGAAATGGTGTTGTGTTTTTACGTACTCATGTGGATTGGGTATCTGAAAACACTCCATTGGCATGGGATGTATTCGGAGATTTAGCGAAAAAATGGCAGTCTCGTGTTCGTCTTCAAAGAGTGGCGCTTATTCCTCTTGGCTTGTTGGAAAATAAGGCATGGAGTCGACAGATAGCTAACATCATTCGATTGTCTGATGACAGTCAAATGGGGGGCTTCATTCACAGTAGTAATTTTACTTACATTGGGATAAAAAATTTAATTGAGGCGGCGTCCGACGAAGCCTTGATTCTAGATCTTCATATTGATGAAGAACTCATTGATGAACCTCAAGGTTTACCCGCGTTGTTAGACATTTTGGATGGGCAGAGTTTTCATTCCAGAATCGTTTGTGGGCATGTCTGTGCCTTAAGCAGTGTAGACGAATCTGTTGCATTGACATTATTGGGTCGAGTAGCAAAACATCCTATCACTTTAGTCACTCTTCCTGGGACAAATCTACTACTTCAAGACGCGAGAACTGGAAGAACTCCCCGAAATCGAGGCCTAACGCTTGTTAATGAAGCAATGCAGCGAAACATTCCCACCATGGTCGCCACGGATAATGTTCAGGACGCTTTTTGTCATTTAGGCGAATACGACCCAGTAAAAGCCCTTCAACTTGGAGTATACAGCGGGCATTTACAACATGCTTTTGATGTGTGGTCACAATCGATTTGTCGATTTGACTGGTTGAACAGTGCGACAGATAAAAATTTTAGTTTGGTAGGTAAAGAGGCTGACTTCGTCATTTTTGATACCAAGAACGTCTCAAGTTGGCCCAGTAATATTGCGCGATTAGTTATGCGAAAAGGTCAGTTCATAACCAATACATCCATTTTTCATAGTCGTTTTGATACCCATTTCAATGATCAAAATAAAGAGGTTAATGATGAAAGATAAAGCAGAATCAGCCGGTGGTGCGCCATTAGCAAAATATGCAGCCAGTAAGCGAGTAGGGGACTTTGTGTTTCTTTCCGGTGTGATTGCAGTTGATCCAAAAGCACAAATTATTGTGAATGGATTTGATGACATTCCAGCAGAAGCGGCCAATTTAATTGGTCGTACAGGTGAGTTTTCTACGGATTTTAAACAGGGTCCGATTTTGGCACAAAGCTGGTATGTGCTCAATGCGATTAACGAGCACATGATTCGCGAGGGAGGGAGCATCAAGGATGTATTCAAATTGGTTCAGTATTTTAAAAATCTAGATCATTTTCCTTATTACAGCCAAGTTCGTAAGCACTTTTTTTTGGATGAATTACCCATTTCTACCGTTGTTGAAGTGAGTGGCATGTTGCCAAGCAAAGAGATGTTGATCGAAGTAGAAGCTACGGCTTATTTACCCATTTAAAGAACGAAAGCTATATAGCTGGTTAATAAACAGAGGTGTCTTATGTTGCACGGATTTACTCCAAAAGAGCGTTTTTTACCCTATTTGAGTTGGGTTGATATAGACGCTTTGGAAGACAAAGAAAATATTGTGATTGTTTTACCAGTAGGGGCTATTGAACAGCACGGGCCGCATCTTCCATGTTCTGTCGATGCCACTGTTGCAGCAGGGGTGGCTGGAAAAGCGCTATCACTTTTACCTAATAATATCCCTGCTTACGGTATACCTCCCATTATCTATGGTAAGTCAGATGAGCACATTCATTTCCCTGGGACGATAACCTTGAATGGAGAGACGCTTCTGCACATGGTGCAAGAAATAGGAGAGTCTGTTTATCGTGCAGGGTTTAGAAAATTACTCATGGTCAATGCGCATGGCGGTCAGCCTCAACCTTTGGAAATGGCCGCTCGGGAGCTGCGCTTGCGTCATGGTGACTATATGGTAATTGCCCGTTCTGCATGGAGTGTGGCCCATGATAGTAGTTTCTTTTCAGATAAAGAGAAGCAGCTGTCTATGCACGCAGGACACGGTGAGACTGCCATCATGATGGCTTTGGATCCAGACTCAGTGAAGATGGAAAGAGCTGAAGCAAGCTATCCGCCACCATTTCCATGTCCGACGCTAACCACTGGAAGACCTGCTGCGGCATGGGCCAGTTATGATTTTGGCCCTACTGGTGTGATTGGCGATCCTACAATGGCGACTTTGGAGCAGGGCCAACAATTGTTGGCACAATTAGGAGGGCAGTGGGCACAGGCAATCACTGAAATTTATCAAGCAGACTGGATGAAGCGCCAAGAGGTTTCTTGGGGCAGAGGTCATTATCAAGGTCATATTCAGAGTCGAAAGTAAGATCATTTTTTATTGTGTTATCAAGCATGAAATTAGGAGAGAACCATGAGTCTATATGAGATAAGTAAGAAATCTTTTTCTAATGTACTTTCTGTTGCCGCACTAGTATCTACCACTATCTGCACGACACATGTGATGGCAGCGCCGACGAAGTTTACCTTTATAACCAACTGGTATGCTCAAGCTGAACATGGTGGATATTATCAGGCTCTTGCAGAGGGACTTTATAAAAATGCGGGGCTTGATATGACAATTCGTATGGGGGGTCCACAAGTCAATAATCTACAACTACTTGCAGCAGGTAAAGCTCAGTGTGCGATTGTTGATGATATTGGTGTGATGATGGCTCAGAAAAGAGGCATTCCGGTAAAAATGGTAGCGACAAGCTTCCAGTTTGATCCAACGGTTGTTATTACCCATAGTGATATTGATACATTAGAAGATCTGAAAGGGCACACTGTACTTATTGCTAGCAGTTCACAATCGAGCTGGTGGCCATGGGCAAAGAAAAAGTATGGCTTCACCGACGCTATGAGCCGCCCTTATACCTTTAATATTCAGCCATTTATGCTTGATAAAACCGTTGCTCAACAAGGTTATATGACCTCTGAGCCTTATGCCATGCAAGAAGCAGGGGCAGATTTTAAAAGCTTCCTGATAGGTAAAGAAGGTTACCCACCTTATGGAAACTCGATTGCTTGTCGGACTGAGGTTATTGAGCAGCATCCAGAAGAAATAAAAGGTTTTATTGACGCTTCTATGCAGGGGTGGAAAACGTATTTAGCTTCTCCAGCTAAGGGTAATGAGTTAATCATAAAAGATAACCCGAATATGACAGAAGACCGAATTGCATACGCGGTGAACTTATTAAATAGCTCTGGCATCGTAACGGGTGGCGATGCACAAACCAAAGGAATTGGGTATATCAGCGACAGCCGTATGAAAAAAACTTGGGACATGGCAGTTGGGAATAATTTGTTTAGCGCTTCAGATGTAACGCTTTCAGAAGTTTACACCACTGAATTTGTTGATGCAGTGAGAGTGATGCCATGAGTATAAATGCAGTCATCAAAGCATTTGATCATTCAGAGCAAATGCTTGAGGAGCATCCGCAAAATGATGGCGTTGCTCCCGCCATTGAATTGTTATCTACCGACAAAGTTTATAACAATGGAACTAGAGCGTTATTGCCGGTGGATTTGAAAATCAAACAAGGGGAGTTTGTCACCTTATTGGGGCCTTCTGGGTGTGGAAAAAGTACCTTGCTAAAAATGGTGGCAGGTCTTGAAGAACCGAGTGATGGTCGACTTTTGTTATGGCGAAAACCTATTAATCAGCTGGCTAATAATGGCCGTACTTTGTCTTTTGTTTTTCAAGAAGCTTCATTAATGGCATGGCACAGTGTACGAAAGAATGTTCGTCTTGCACTTGAGTTAGAAGGCGTTAAAGGCAAAGAGGCAGATGAGCGGGTTGAAAAAGTACTTAAGCTGGTTGGATTAGAAAAATTTTCCGAAGCGTTACCGAAAGAGCTTTCTGGAGGCATGCAAATGAGGGTTTCTATTGCAAGGGGGCTGGTTATTAAACCAGATCTCTTGTTAATGGATGAGCCTTTTGGTGCTTTGGATGAAATCACCCGTTACAAATTGGACAGTGATTTGTTGGATCTTTGGCAGCGTAATGGGTTGACTGTTATTTTTGTCACACATTCTATTCATGAAGCCGTTTTTTTATCTCAGCGTGTCATTGTGATGGCAGCCAGACCAGGAAGAGTTGTTGCAGATATAAAAATCGAAGAGCCTTTTCCTCGTAAAGCTGAGTTTCGAATGCAGCCGCGTTTTACTGAATATGCAATGCAATTACATGATTGCTTGGTGAGCGCCTCAACGGAGGATGAGCTATGAATACTATAGCGCCAAATCCAAAACGCCCTTGGTTGTCTCATCCGAGAATTCGTAAGGTTATTGTGCCTGGGGTAATTGCCGTGATTTTGTTACTACTTTGGCAAGCCGTGGTGACAGCTGGAAAAGTCCCAGAATACATTTTTCCTTCCCCTTTGGTCACTCTTAATACTTTGTATGAGGATTGGGGGTTATTAGGGCCATCCTTGTTGTTTACTTTGAAAATTACCTTACTGTCGTTTTTGATGGCGACGGTGGTTGGTTGTGGTATTGCATTTTTGTTTGTTCAAAGTCGAGCAATAGAAACGGCCTTTTTCCCCTATGCGGTTTTGTTGCAGGTCACTCCAATTGTTGCTATTGCGCCATTAATTATTATTTGGATTGAAAGCACAGTATTAGCCTTGGTTGTTTGCTCAACATTGGTGGCCTTATTCCCCATTATCTCTAATACCACTTTGGGCTTGAGAAGTGTCTCTCCGAATCTACTGGCGTATTTTAAATTACGTCAAGCGAGTCGATTGCAGGTCCTCTGGCGATTGCGTATTCCTTCTGCATTACCATATTTTTTTGCAGCATTGAAGATTGCGAGTGGATTGTCTTTGGTAGGAGCTGTGGTTGCTGAATTCGTGGCTGGAACAGGAGGAAGTAACACAGGATTGGCTTATCAAATTTTACAGTCTGGTTATCAGCTAAATATACCTCGTATGTTTGCGGCCTTAATTTTGATTTCGTTAACTGGGGTTGTGTTGTTTATGGCTATGTCTATTTTGTCTAAGTTGGCAATAGGGCATTGGCATGAAAGTGAAAACTAATATCTCTGTTTGAAACGACGTCTTTTTTGATTTTTACTATGATTAATGTGAGTTTTTCCAATGACTACAATTGAAAATACCCAAGAATTACAACGTATACTACCGGAGCTGAATTGGCTGACATCGCCTATTCATATTAAGCGACTATCAAAAGACTTTTATTGGTTTAGCCCGCTTTTGAAAGCGCAATTAGCCGATAAAAAAGCCGACTTAATAGTACGACCTCGTAATGAAGACGAATTAAAACAGCTAATTTGTGAAACCGTTCGTTTAAATGTCCCAGTTACTGTGAGAGGCGGAGGAACTGGGAACTATGGTCAATCTATACCTTTAAATGGCGGTGTCATTATTGATATGACAGACTTTAATCAGCTCAACTGGATAAAAGACGGTGTTGCAAGTGTTCGACCAGGTATGAAGCTTGGAAGCCTTGAAGAATCCGCTCGAGAATCTGGCTGGGAGCTACGCTGTATGCCATCGACGTATAAAATGGCGACGATTGGCGGCTTATTTTCAGGCGGCTTCGGCGGCATTGGTTCTATTAATTATGGACCTATTTCGGCCTCAGGAAATGTGCTCGCTGCACGTGTAATGACACTAGAAAATCCACCCAGAATCATAGAACTGCGAGGGTATGAAACCCTTAATTTTCATCATACTTACGGTACTAATGGTATTCTGGTTGAGTTAGAGGTAGCGCTTGCGCCTGCGAGACAGTGGGACGAATATATGCTGGCGTTTGCGGATTTAAGCCATGCTGTTCACTTTGCTAAATCAATGACCAACAGTGTTGGCATTGATAAACGAAATATCGCTGTATTTGACGCTCAAAGTGCCGCGCATTTTTCCGAAGCCAGTGAAAATTTGAAAGCCGGCGAGAATTTGGTAATTGCTATAGTCTCGTCAAATTCAAAAGAGCCCATGTTAGAGCTGTTGGAAGAAAAACTTGGCCGTATTGCGTGGTCTCAGATTGCCGCCGATATGCAGCAAAATCAACATACTTTGATGGAATATTGTTGGAATCATTCAACCTTGCATGCTCTTAAAAAAGACGATTCTTTAACGTATTTGCAAGCAAATTACCTAGCAGACAAACTGCTAGAGCAATTGGCTGGCATTCGAGAGCAAGTGGGTGATGAGGTCGGCGTTCATTTGGAGTTTATCCGGAGCACAGACTCGTCTTTATTTGTTACTGGCTTGCCGCTGATTCATTATTCGACGCCAGAACGATTGATGGAGCTGATTTCTATTCATCAAAGTTTAGGAATAAAAATCAATAATCCACATGTTTATACTTTAGAAGATGGTAAGCATGGTGGCCGATTAAGTGACGAAATTTTAACGAGCAAAAAGCAAAACGACCCTCACTCGTTATTGAACGTGGGGAAAGTTCGCAGCTTGTGTTAAATGAAACAAAAAGCATTTAAGATTAGCAAAGTGTTTTATCACATCATAAGGATAAGGTCTGATGAGTCATTTAAGAACAATCAAAATCGTGTTAGTTGGCTGTGTTGCTCTGTTCGCAGGGTTGGTGGCTTTTAATAATGTTGTGGATTACGGTTCTAACTTTGCTTTTGTGCAGCATGTATTAAAAATGGACACAACGTTTGAATGGAATGAATTAAAATACCGTGCTGTCGATGAGCCTGTTTTGCATCACGGATTTTATTGGTTGATTATCTTGACTGAAGCTTTAGTCGGTATTTTGTGTGCTTTGGGCGCATGGAATATGTGGCAAAAAAGAAAGCTAGATAAAAAGCAATTTAACACGGCAAAAACACTGGCAAATTTTGGTTTAGCTCTTGGTGTGTTGCTTTGGTTTACTGGATTTATGACCATTGGCGCTGAATGGTTCTTAATGTGGCAGTCGCAGATTTGGAACGGGCAAGCTTCTGCGTTTCGTTTTATTGTTGTGTTGTTTTTAGTACTTATATTTATTAACCAAGTTGAAGAACAGTCTTAGTCAGCGCTTCGTTCATCAATAAACCGCTCTTATATCTTATTAAAGCTCTTTGGATTAACGTCCAAAGGGCTTTTTTGTAAAAACGCTAAACCGAAACAAAAAAAGATAATACCGCTTATTAAAGCGCCGATTTACATTCGTCTCACTCCATCAGGAGATCGTTCACTTTTAATAAAAATAACAAGGAATGAAAAGATGAAAAAAATCCTTTCCATGAGTTTGCTGGCAACTCTCTGTGCAGCAACGTCTCTTCCTGCATTGGCGGCAGGTGAGAAAATCGGTTTGTTGATGTCTGACTTACGCTTAGAGCGCTGGCAGAAAGACCGAGATTTGTTTACGGAAGCGGCTGAATCTATGGGCGCTAAGGTTTACACACAATCAGCCAATGGCGATGCGAACACACAAATTTCTCAAATTGAAAACATGATTTCCCGTGGTGTCGATGTGCTGGTTATTGTGCCGGAAAACGGTGAAGTGCTAGGCAACGTTTTAGCTGAAGCTAAAGCCGAAGGCATTAAAGTGCTGGCCTATGACCGATTGATTAAATTCGCCGACATTGATTTGTATGTGTCTTTCGACAACATCCGTGTGGGTGAAATGCAGGCCGAAGCTTTACTGAAGCGTAAACCAAAAGGTAATTATTTTTTGATGGGCGGTTCGCCAACCGATAACAACGCGAAGATGTTCCGCCAAGGTCAAATGAACGTACTGCAACCTGCGATTGATTCGAAGAAGATCAATATAGTCGGTGACCAGTGGGCAATGGGTTGGTCGGCAGAAGCAGCATTGAATATTATGGAAAACGGTTTGACTGCCAATGCCAATAAGATCGACGCAGTGGTCGCGTCTAATGATTCAACCGCTGGTGGTGCGATCCAAGCGCTAGCGGCACAAGGTTTGAGTGGCAAAGTGGTAATTTCAGGACAAGACGCCGATTTAGCCGCTATGCGTCGTATCGTTGCTGGCACACAAACTATGACGGTGTACAAACCGATCTCGAAACTGGCAAAAACCAGTGCTGAAATGGCAGTTAAGCTAGCCCGTGGGGAAAAAATCAAGGTTAATGGCTCTGTTAACAACGGCAAAAAAGATGTGGATGCCGTGTTGTTAACGCCGATTTCGGTTACCAAAGACAACCTAGATTCAACAGTCATTGCTGACGGATTCCATTCTCGTAACGATGTTTACAATCCTTAGTTTTCCTAATGTATGGCGCTCAATCGAGCGCCATTTGCTTTTCATAAGGGTGTAGGTATGAAGCAAACATTATTGGACATGCGTTCCATTGTAAAAAGCTTTTCGGGTGTTCGTGCCTTGAATGGCGTCAGCATTCAGCTTGATCGTGGTGAAGTCTTGTCTATATGCGGTGAGAATGGTTCGGGTAAATCTACCTTGATGAAGGTGTTAAGCGGCGTATGGCCGTTTGGCTCTTACGAAGGCGAGATTTTCTTCGAAGGTAATCTAGTTAAAGCATCGACGATTCGAGATACCGAAGCGCTGGGCATCGTCATCATTCATCAGGAATTGGCGCTCGTTAAAGAATTGTCGGTGATGGAAAATATTTTTCTTGGTAATGAGCTTGGTTCTTTTGCACGACTCAATGACGAGGAAATGCATCGTCGTACCTTGGAATTATTAGCTCGTGTGAAACTCGATGTGTTGCCCGATACGCCAATACGAGACCTTGGCGTTGGCCAGCAGCAATTGGTTGAGATTGCCAAGGCGCTGAATAAAAACGTCAAACTGTTAATTCTGGATGAGCCAACTTCGTCTTTGACGACAACGGAAATCGACATTCTGTTGAATATTGTCAGTGAACTGAAACAGCAAGGCATCGCGTGCATTTATATTTCTCATAAATTGGATGAAGTGTTGACCTTGTCTGATTGGGTCACTGTGATTCGTGATGGCGATCATATTGATACCAAAGCGGCGGCTCAGCTGACGCAAAATGACATCATTAGCATGATGGTCGGACGGGAGCTAGACGAGCTGTTCCCGCGAGAAGAACACGATATTGGCGAGGTGGTTTTGCGCGTCAAACACGCCACCGCCAAACAAGCTGGCGCGACCCGAGCGCAAGTCGAAGATGTGAGCTTCGAATTACGTCATGGTGAAATTCTTGGTATCGCGGGTTTGATCGGTTCTGGTCGTACTGAGCTGATGCAGTGTCTTTATGGTTCTTACGATGGTGACTATGAAGCAGAGATTGAGTTAGAAGGTCAAACTGTCAACATTCGTTCCCAGCGGGTGGCGTTAGAAGCGGGCATTGCCATGGTGCCAGAGGACAGAAAACGTCACGGTATCGTGCCCATTATGAGCGTCGGTCGCAATATTACTTTATCCGTGTTGGGGAAATACTCTTCTTGGTTTGGTGCGGTGAATGAAGACAAAGAAAGTAATGACATCGACGACTATATTGCGCAGCTAAAAGTCAAAACGGCGTCCGCTGATTTGTCGATTAAAAATCTCAGCGGCGGCAACCAACAAAAAGCCATTATCGCTAAATGTCTATTAACCCATCCCAAAATTCTGATTCTCGATGAGCCAACTCGCGGCATCGACGTGGGCGCGAAATATGAGATTTATAAGCTGATGTTTGCCCTCGTTAAACAAGGTATGTCGATCATCATGGTGTCGTCTGAATTGTCCGAAGTGATTGGTATCAGTGACCGAGTCTTGGTGATGCATGAAGGGCGCTTAAAAGGACAATTTGACCATCAAGGTTTGACCCAAGAAATGATTATGAATTGCGCGATCAAAGAAGGTGTAGCAAATGTTTAAAACAATAAAAACCAGTCAATTACAATTGTTTGCGATGTTAGCGGCGATGCTGCTGATTGTCGTCTTCTTTTCTATTGCGACCGATGGCGCGTTTATTTCGCCACGGAATATTTCGAACTTGATTCGTCAAACGGCCATTGTGGGCGTGCTCGCTATTGGCATGGTGTTTGTCATCATCAGTGCCGAAATCGATTTATCGGTTGGTTCTATGATGGGCTTATTGGGTGGGATTGCAGCGATTTTGGATGTTTGGTTTAACTTTCCGATTTTACTTACCGTGTTAGTAACCGTCGTCGCGGGTTTAGTCTTAGGCTTGTTTAATGGCTGGTGGGTGGCGTATCAACGCGTGCCTTCTTTCATTGTCACCTTGGCAGGGATGCTGGCGTTTCGCGGTATTTTGGTGGGTTTGACTGATGGTGCCACGGTTGCACCAACGTCTAGTTCACTGGCGATCATTGGTCAAAGCTATATTCCGTCAGGTTGGGGCATTAGTGTTGTGGGTTTGTTGTGCCTAGGTTTGGTGGCAAAAGTTTATGCTCGACGCAAGGCAAGAAAACAACATGGCGTTGAAAACAAAGCGGCAAAGTTTGAATACGCAAAAGCTTTCGTGGCGGTCGCTGTCTTGCTCGTTTTGCTCTATGCCTTAGAGAGTTATCGAGGCATTCCAACGCCTATTTTGATCATGGGGGGATTAATTCTTATTGCCACTTATGTTGCCAAGCGAACTGCGTTTGGTCGTCGTGTGTATGCCATTGGCGGCAATATCGAAGCGACTCGCATGTCTGGTGTGAACGTCGAACGAACCAAAATGTTGGTGTTTGGTTTTAACGGCATGATGGTCGCTGTAGCGGCTTTGATACTGACTTCTCGGCTTGGTGCGGGTTCTCCAGCCGCCGGAAATATGGCGGAGCTGGATGCCATTGCCGCCTGTGTGATTGGCGGAACCAGTTTGGCAGGCGGTGTTGGTGCAGTGTTTGGAGCCATCATGGGCGCGCTTATTATGGCGAGTTTAGACAATGGAATGAGCATGCTCGATGTACCGACTTTTTGGCAATTAATCGTCAAAGGCATGATTTTATTACTCGCTGTTTGGCTGGATGTGAAAACCAAGAAAGCACAGTAAAACTTCGTGCGCGAAGGTTGGATAGGTTTCGTAGGCCTGATGAGGGAGGTACGACCGTGATCAGGCGTGAGACGTTACGTATACCGTTAACCGTCAGATCACGCCTTCGTTCCTCGGCTCATCTGACCTACAAGATCCACAGAAGTCGTTTAGCAATAATTATGACGATTAACAAGATGAAGGATATTTTTTAATGTATATAGGTATCGACCTCGGCACCTCAGGTGTCAAAGTGATTTTAATGGCTGAAGATGGTCAGGTAACAGCCAGCTGCTCATCTCCTTTGTCAGTATCTAGACCATTTGATCTTTGGTCAGAACAAAGCCCAGAAGACTGGTGGCAAGCCACGGACTTAGCCATGTTGCAGTTAGCGGCAGAGCATGATTTGCAGGGCGTTAAAGCCATTGGCTTATCGGGCCAGATGCATGGCGCTACATTATTGGATAAAAAAGGCGATGTATTAAGACCTGCGATTTTATGGAATGACGGTCGTTCCCATGAAGAATGTTTGTTATTACAAAGGCGCTGCCCAGAAGTGCAGGCGATTACCGGCAATTTGATCATGCCAGGTTTTACCGCGCCTAAGTTGCTTTGGGTAAAACAGCACGAGCCAGAGGTTTTTGGGAAAATTGCTAAAGTGCTGTTGCCAAAAGATTATCTGCGCTTTCTCATGACGGGCGAGTTTGCGACCGATGTATCCGATGCCTCTGGCACCTTATGGCTAAACATGGAACAACGCTCTTGGAGTGACACCATGTTAAGCGCCACAGGATTAACGGCCGAGCAAATGCCTAGCGTTTTCGAAGGAACCCAAATCACCGGTGTAATTTATGACGATTTAGCAAAACGTTGGTCTATGCCGATTGTTCCTGTTGTGGCGGGTGGTGGCGATAACGCCGCTGGCGCTGTAGGTATGGGCATTATATCGCCTGAGCAAACCATGTTGTCGCTTGGTACATCAGGAGTTATTTTTGCAGTAAGTGATGGCTTTACGGCCAATCCCGCGGCGGCTTTGCATAGTTTTGGACATGCTATTCCTAATACTTGGCACACGATGTCGGTGATGTTGAGCGCCGCGAGCTGTATTAATTGGGTGACAAAATTAGCTCAGTTTAGCAGTGTTGAAGCCGCTTTATTAGCGGCTGAAAATCGAATGGATCACGACAATAGCCTCACTTTTCTGCCGTATTTAAGTGGAGAAAGAACACCACATAATGATCCTAATGCGAAGGGGGTCTTTTGGGGAATGACCCATGAAACTACCGCAGCGGATCTTGTTCATGCAGTACTGGAAGGTGTGACCTTTGCTTTACTGGATGGCTTAGACGCAGTACGTTCTGCACAAAATATCAATGAAAGTATTGATGTTATCGGTGGTGGTGCGAAAAGTACTTATTGGTTACAAATGTTGGCTGATGTGTTTGACGTGCCAATAGATTACCGCGCAGGTGGCGAAGTTGGCCCTGCACTGGGTGCTGCCCGATTGGCTGCGATAGGTTATCAAGGTCAAGAGGTATTAAGCGAAGTTTGTGCAAAACCTGCGCTAATTCAACGTTATCTGCCGAACCACACTGGTGCCGCTCGATATACTGAAAAACGCGAGCGTTTTCAGGCGTTATATCAAAGATTAAAAGGACTTTAATCAGCAAGAGCGGTGTCTTATTGCACCGCTCTTTTTTTACAGGCTTTCTTTCATTACGATTTCTGTTATTCCCTTTCTGATTTTTATCATTCTCTAGAACTAATGGGCTCTCAGGGGGTATTATCGAGCCAGCAAAAATAAAAATTAGAGACGCTTTTGTATGTTTGAAAAACGCTACCGACTTAACCTAGTGTTCAATGCTAATAAGGTTTACGATCGGCAAGTCATTGAAGGTATTGGCGAATATTTACAAGCCGCGCAATGTGACTGGGATGTATACTTTGAAGATGATTTTCGCTCTCGCCTTGATGCGCTAAAGCATTGGAAGGGGGACGGCATTATTGCCGATTTTGATAACCCTGAAGTCGAAGAAATCTTAAAAAATACCAATATACCTACGGTCGCTGTAGGTGGTTCTTATCATCATAAAAAAGATTATCCTCGTTTGCCTTATGTTGCGACGGATAACGCGGCATTAGTGCGTTGTGCGTATCAGCATTTGAAGCGCAAAGGGCTGCCTCAGTTTGCTTTTTATGGCTTACCAAGTACGGTTTACAGCCGTTGGGCAAGTGAGCGAGAGCATGCATTTGTTGAGCAAGTTCGCTCTGACGGATTTGAACCTCATGTGCATCAAGGTTTCTGTACCTCTGCTGAAATCTGGGAAACCGCTCAAAACGAGCTAGAAACTTGGTTAACGAATCTGCCTAAACCCATTGGCATTATTGCCGTCACTGATTCCCGTGCACGTCACTTATTACAAGTCTGCGATCATTTGAATATTTTGGTGCCGGAGCAAGTTGCCATTGTTGGGATCGATAACGAAAGCATGGCGAGGTACTTAAATCGCACCGCTTTGTCTTCTGTTGAACAGGGCAGTAAGCAAATGGGTTATGAAGCCGCGAAAATGCTGCATCGTATGTTGTTAGGTTATTCCGTGGAAGACTCGCTGGTGGTGGTCGATCCAATTGGCATTACCGAAAGACAATCGTCTGATTATCGTGCTTTGCACGATCCTTATGTCATTCAAGCCATGCATTTTATTCGTCACAATGCCTGCCGAGGTGTAAAAGTGGCGCAAGTAGTGGATTACATCGGAATATCAAGAACCAACCTAGAAACCCGCTTTATCGACGAAATTGGCTGCTCAATGCACGAACAACTGCATATGACCAAGTTTTATCGCGCCTGTGAATTGATCACTTCGACCAATTTGCCGTTTGATGAAATTGCCCGAACCTGTGGTTATCCATCGGTGCAATACATGTACACAGTGTCACGCAAAAACTTGGGGATGACGCCAGGGGAATACCGAGTGTCATCGCGTCTTGGTAAAGAATCTTAAAAGGTATTTTTCAAAATGCAGCGCTCAAAAAAATAGGAAAATCAGACATTAGAAAAAACTCTTGATGCATTTTATCGATGTCGTTCAGTATACTTCCTGAAATGGTATTGGATTCTAAGTAGTTGTTTTCCTGATAAAGACGAGCGGTAAGCGCTTGATCTATTTATCTTTGTTTGGAAAACTTGGCGGCTAAACAATTCAATCAAAACGATTCATGAATGGGGAGTGTAAGTTTGTCTGCGACAATCAAAGACGTTGCGTTACGGGCTGGTGTATCAACAACTACCGTATCTCATGTTTTGAATAAAACGCGTTTTGTAGCCAAAACGACACAAGAACGTGTTTTCCAAGCCGCCGAAGAGCTGAATTATGCTCCGAGCGCGGTAGCACGCAGCTTAAAGGTTAAAAATACTAAAAGCCTTGGTATGTTAGTTACCACCACTTTGAATCCCTTTTTCGCTGAATTGGTCAACGAAGTAGAGAAGTGCTGTTACCGAGAAGGTTACAACCTTGTGCTTTGTAATACCGATGGCGAGCTCGAAAAAACCAATTCCTATCTACGAATGCTGACGCAAAAACGTGTTGATGGCATTTTAGTCATGTGTTCCGCCTATGATGACTCGCTGTTTAGCTCTTTGATCGGACAGCGTAATTTGCCCATGGTAGTCATGGATTGGGGTCCATCTGATGATTATGTCGATCGCATTCAAGACAACTCGGTAAAAGGCGCGCATTTGGCGATTCAGCATCTAATTGAACAAGGTCATAAGCGCATTGCTTACATTGGTGGCCCATTAGAAAAGTTACCGGCGAAGCAGCGTTTAGACGGCTTTATGGAAGCGATGGAGCAAGCCGATTTAGCCATCCAAGACGATTGGGTGATTGAATCTGACTTCGAATTTGAAGGCGGTAAATTAGGGATGCGCCAATTATTATCTTGTCAGAATTTACCTAGCGCGGTGTTTGTTGGTAATGACGCCATGGCGATGGGGGCTATGAGTGAAGCACAATTATCTGGTGTTAAAATTCCACAGCAATTGTCTATCATCGGCTATGATAATTGTATGTATTCTGCTTATTTTAGTCCGCCGCTAACCACCATCAATCAGCCCAAAGAGCGGTTAGCCGAATTAGCGATCAGCACTATGATTGAGCGGATTGAGAATCCTCGTCAAGAAGGCAAAATGATTATGTTAGAGCCGAACTTGGTGGTTCGTTCGTCGGTAGCTGCTGTTTCTGCAAAATAGCTCCGATTTCTTGTTATTTTCTGTGTATTTTACTTTCAGCTTTTTGAAGTCACTGCTCGGTTTTAGACGAAAAACTCGTTTTAAGGTTGAGAATAGAGCTTGTAAGAAGTCTTTTTATACAGAAAAGTCCTTATAATTCAGTTGCTTGATTATTTGTAGTTAAATTACACCATATTTTCATGGCTTTATTGTCTTAACCGTTTGATAAATATGATTTTTTTCTTATCGGTCAAGAATTTATTGACAAGCTCCATACGCTTAATATAAAAATAGCAAACGATTACGCAATCGTTTGCTATTCGAATATTTTAATAAAAATAAGCATACCGGAGACATACAATGAAAAAGAAAACCTTCTTGAAATCTTGCCTTGCCGCAACATTATTGACCTTGGCTAGTACCAGCGTTTTGGCTAGTAACGGTTTGATTGCCATCATTACCCCATCCCATGACAATCCATTTTTTAAAGCTGGTGCTGAAGGCGCGGATGCGAAAGCAAAAGAATTGGGTTATGACACCTTGGTTGCTTCTCATGACGGTGATGTAAACAAACAAAACCAATTGATTGAAACAGCGATTGCTCGTCAAGCCAAAGCGGTTATTTTGGACAATGCTGATGCGGACGCAAGTATTGGTTCGCTAGAGCGTTTGAAAAAAGCCGGTATCCCAGCTTTCTTATATGACCGTGAAATCAATAAAACTGGTATCGCTGTCACTCAAATCGTATCGAATAACTTCCAAGGTGCTCAGCTTGCAGGTGAAAAATTTGCCGAGTTGATGGGCGACGGTGGTCAATACGTTGAGCTGGTGGGACCAGAGTCAGACACCAATGCGCAAGTACGTAGCGAAGGTTTCCACGACATTCTTGATAACTTCCCAGAATTCAAGATGGTTGCTCGCCAATCTGCTAACTGGAGCCAAACTGAAGCATTCAGCCGTATGGAGTCAATTTTACAAGCGAATCCAAATATCAAAGGCGTGATCACTGGTAATGATTCTATGGCTTTGGGTGCAGAGGCCGCATTGCAAGCAGCTGGCCGTAAAGATGTTTTCATCGTAGGTTTTGACGGCCTAGATTATGCGCGTGATTCCATTCTTAAAGGCTCTAACATCAAGGCAACCATCATGCAGCCAGCTTACGCTCAGGCACAACGCGTTGCTGAACAAGCAGATCTATACATTCGTACCGGCTCAACAGGATTGCCAGAAAAACAATTAATGGATTGTGTATTGATTGATAGTTCTAATGCGAAAAATTTAAGCAACTTCGCTCTAAAAAAATAACAACCTGACTCGAAGCTCTCATTTTTGAGAGCTTCGGCTCCTTGGGTATCATTATGTCTTATAAAAAACTCTTTCAATTTATCGGGCTCATTGCGTGCCTTAATTTGCTGACAGCCTGTACCGTTACGGACTTAGACGCTGACGGCAATCCTATTATTCCTAAAGACCCTAATGCCGTCGTTAGCTTCGCAGACTTCAGTTTGTCTGAAGTGGCCGATCAGCTTTGGGAGCCAAAAGTCTTCCCTGAAGCGACACAAGAGTTCACCCCATGGGAAAGTATTAAATCCCAGTTGGATGCGCAGCAAATTAACACCAAGCAAAGCTTTTTTGTCCGTTTAGATGGCACTATCGAAAGTGTTGATTTAGGCAAAATGAGAGGTGCGATAACGATTAAAGTGGGCGATACCAATATCGATCTGCAAGTTGGTCGCATCATCAAAGGCAATGCCATTCGTGACGCGTCTAAATACGTTTTGTTCGATGATTTTAAAAACCAGATTCGTTTCGCTCAAATCTCACGAGAGTTTAATAATCGTGCCATGGCATCGGTTGGCGAGCCAGACTCTAGTTGGGTCGGCGAAAAAGCCACGGTCATTGCAGCGATTACCATAGATCAAAATACCATCAGTGATGCTGTGCCAATGCAGATTACTCGTGGAGGCAAATGATGAGCCAAGCTAACGTAGACGTCGTCATTCGCGCTGAAAAAATCTCCATGATTTATCCAGGCACTATCGCGTTAAACGAAGTAGATTACCGAGTTTATCGCGGCAAAGTGAACGTCATCATCGGTGAGAATGGCGCGGGTAAATCCACCTTGATGAAAATTCTGGCGGGCGTTCAACAGCCAAGCAAAGGCACTATTTATCTAAATGATGAAGCCGTGTCCTTCCAGCATACTCGTGATGCGGCTGCCAAAGGTATTGGCATGGTTCACCAAGAACTAAATTTGTTTGGCAACTTAACCGTTGCTGAAAATATTTTCTTGGGACGAGAAAAACAGCATGGTCTGATGCCGCTTGATACTGCGGAACAGCATCGAGTCACCGCTGAGCTCATGGCGCGCCTTGATCAAGACATCGCACCATCAGAATTGCTGTCTAACTTGAAAGTTGGCCAGCAGCAGTTGATTGAAATCGCCAAAGCTTTGGCCGATGAAGCGGATGTGCTGATTCTGGATGAGCCGACGTCTGCGCTGAGTAAAACCGAGGTCGAGTTGCTGTTTAAAGTGATTCGAGATCTTACCGCTCAAGGCGTTTCCATTATTTATATTTCCCATCGTTTAGAAGAGTTAATGGCGATCGGCGATCACATTACGATTTTACGTGATGGGCATTTTCAGTCTGAAGCGGAAGTCAAAGACATCGATGTGCCGTGGATTGTCAGAGAGATGTTGGGTAGCGACCCTGTGTCTAATTTCTTGAAACCGGGTCGTGAATTTGGCAAGCCAGTACTAGACGTAAAAAACATCAAGCTGATCAACGAAATGGGTCTTACTTTGGTTGATGATGTATCAATGGATGTGAAATCCGGCGAAATCGTTGGCGTTTATGGACTCATGGGGGCAGGTCGAACTGAACTAATGGAATGTCTACTTGGCTTACAGGAATACTCAGGCGTGGTAGAGATTGCAGGGCATAAAGTACCCGCCAAAATGGACACCAGTGATCGCATTCGTTATGGGATTTGTCTTGTTCCTGAAGATCGTAAAAAGAACGGCATTTTCCCCATTTCGTCAGTCAGCAATAACATGACGATTTCTAGCTTATGGCGTCGACTCAAGCATCGTTTTTCGATTGATGAAAAAGCCGAAGCCGAAGCGGTAACGTCCGCCATTGGTGATTTGTCTATCAAGGTGTCTTCTCCTGATATTGAAATACGAGCATTAAGCGGTGGCAACCAACAAAAAGTGGTGATTGGTCGAACCTTGTTAACCAGTCCGAAAGTTTTGTTATTGGATGAGCCAACTCGCGGCATTGATATTGGTGCCAAAGGCGATGTGTTTGAAATGATGGTAAAGCTATCTGAACAGGGGATTGGTGTGTTGTTTTCGACCTCCGACCTCAAAGAAATCATGGCTGTTTCTGATCGCATTCTGGTGATGTCCGGAGGCAAATTAACCGCCAATATCGCTCGTTCTGAAGCAACAGAATCTGCACTTGTGTCAGCAAGCGCGCAAGGACTTTAATATGAAAACTTCTCAAAATACTGCATCTCAACAATCGTCTGTTTTCTCTGGCGAAAGCTTGTTATTACTTGCACTAAAAATGCGAACCTTTATTGCGTTATTTTTAATTCTGGCGTTCTTCACCTTCATGGTACCGGGCTTTTTGGCGGCAAGTAGCGTGGTCATCATGGTTAAGCATATTGCCATTAACGCCTTTTTGGCACTTGGTATTACCTTCGTCATTATTACCGCAGGCATTGATCTTTCAATCGGCGCGATTCTCGGGTTTTGTGGCATGGTCGCAGGTTGGTTAATTACCAAAGGGATCGTGTTGCCAATGTTTGGCATCGCCATCTTCCCAAGTGTTTGGCTGGTTGTACCTATCGTCTTGGTCATCGGTGGTTTGATCGGCGCGATAAATGGCATCTTGATAACGCGTTATAACGTTGCACCTTTCATTTGTACCTTGGGCACCATGTATATCGTTCGTGGCGCGGCCATGTTGTTGTCTGGCGGTGAAACTTTTACCGGTTTGTCAGGCAATGAGCAGCTTGGTAATACTGGCTTTGAATTGATTGGTTCTGCGAAATTATTAGGTCTACCTTACGCGATTTGGATGATGTTTATCCTTGCTGGTGTGATTGCCTACATCGCCAAAAGAACGCAATTTGGTCGCCATGTATTTGCCATTGGTGACAACGAACATTCTGCCGAATTGTCTGGTGTGAAAGTGCGTAGTGTCAAAGTATGGGTTTACACCATTTCAGGTCTATGTGCAGCTATTGCTGGCATCGTGGTGTCTTCGCAATTGGTCGCGAGTCATCCAGCAACGGGTGTTGCATTTGAGATGAACGCCATTGCCGCCGTGGTATTAGGCGGAACCTCTTTAGCTGGTGGCCGCGGCACCATTATGGGCACGCTGATTGGTGCTTTCGTTATTGGTATTTTGGCCGATGGTTTGGTGATGATGGGCGTGAGTGAATTTTGGCAAATGGTCATTAAAGGTGTGGTGATTATTCTTGCTGTCATCATCGACCAAAAACAAAGTCGCTTGCAGCATAAAGCCGCCATCGTGCAACAGAAATAGATATTTGCTTTCAGCCTATCAATGATTAGGAAAAAAACATGCTAAAAAATATAGATCCTTTGCTAAGTGGTGAATTACTGAACGTGCTACGAACAATGGGCCACGGCGACGACATTGTACTGGTTGATCGTAACTTTCCTGCGGCTTCTATGGCGGCTGGAAAACCGGTTATTCGTTTAGATGGTGTGAATGTTATTCAAGCGGCTAAGGCGATTCTATCGGTATTGCCATTAGATACCTTCGTTGATCAACCTGTGACTCGTATGCAAGTGGTCGGTGAAGACGAATCTGTGATGCCAGAAGTTCAGCAAGAGTTCGCGGCCGTATTAAAAGCCGCCGACAGTGACAACGCTGAAATGGGCTCGTTAGAACGCTTTGCTTTTTACGAAGCGGCTAAACAAGCCTACGCTTTTGTTGTGACTGGGGAAGGCCGAGGTTACGGCTGCTTTTTATTGAAGAAAGGCGTGATCTTTTCTTAATATCTCTTAGTAGAATGCAACACTAAAAAAAACACAGGTCAGCTTTCGGTGGCCTGTGTTTTTTGTTTTAAACTGCTTAACTTTTATCTAACGGCTTATTTAAAGATGTAGCCATTCACCATGTTTTCTAGCATCTCTTGGCGACCAGAAACCGGTTTAGGATCGATGTTATTTTTCTCAGCATACGCCGCAAGGTCTTGCAAAGTATGCTTGCCAGCTAAAATGTCTGCGCCTAAAGAGTCGTTCCATTTTGCATAACGCTGATTAACAATGTTCGCCAATTTTTCATCTTCGATCATTTTAACTGCGCGTTCTAATGACAACGCTAAGGTATCCATCGCGCCAATATGACCGTGGAATAAATCCTCCAGATCCATCGACTGACGACGTAGCTTAGTGTCGAACATGTAGCCGCCAGTTTTGAAACCGCCAGACTTCAGAATCTCATAAGTAACAAGCGTGTATTCTTCTACACTAGTTGGGAATTGGTCTGTATCCCAGCCGAGTTGTGCGTCGCCTTGGTTGGCGTCAACGGAACCAAGAATGCCCAAGGAACAAGCCGTGGCGATTTCATGGTGGAAGCTGTGACCAGCCAAGGTCGCGTGGTTGGCTTCAATATTGACCTTGATCTCTTTTTCAAGACCAAACTCTTTTAAGAAGCCATACACAGTCGCAGTATCGTAATCATACTGATGCTTGGTTGGCTCCGCTGGTTTTGGCTCGATCAACAAAGTGCCTTCAAAACCGATTTTGTATTTGTGCTCGACCACCATTTGCATGAAGCGACCAAGCTGAGCGCGTTCGCGTTTTAGATCGGTATTCAATAGGGTTTCATAGCCTTCACGGCCGCCCCACAGAACATAGTTCTCGCCTTTAAGTGCTTTGGTCGCATTCATCGCATGAAACACTTGAGTCGCAGCGTAAGCGAAGATTTCAGGGTTAGGGTTGGACGCTGCCCCAGACATATATCTTGGGTTGGAAAAGGCATTAGCCGTTCCCCACAATAACTTGATGCCAGTGGCTTCTTGTTTGGCTTGTAGAACGTCGACCATTTGCGCAAAGTTATTAATGTATTCTTTGATCGAGCGGCCTTCTGGGCTGACATCCACATCGTGAAAGCTGTAATAGGGAACACCCAATTTAGTGAAAAACTCAAACGCCGCGTCGGTTTTTAGCTTCGCCGCTTCCATTTCTGATGCAGCTTTAAACCAAGGGCGATCAAAGGTATTCGCGCCAAAGACATCGCTACCTTGCCAACAGAACGTGTGCCAATAACACACCGCCACGCGTAAATGCTCTGCCATGGTTTTGCCCATCAGCATCTTGTTCGCATCGTAATGTTTGAAAGCAAAAGGGTTGCTTGAATCCGCGCCTTCGTATTTGACAACGGGCACAGTTTTGAAAAATTCGCTCATATTAGAACTCCAGACTATTGTTATTTTTTATCCCTACGAATCATTGTTTGTTTAGGTGATTGCTTCAATTACGAAATTTTCTGAGCGCGTTATTGAATTTGTTGGGAGCATTTTTGTGAAGGCTTTTAGGTCAATAGCTTTGGCCTGTTCGGGAAAGGTGTAATAAGATGGTGGTATTGCTTATAGGAGTTAAAGATGTTGCATATTAAGTCCGCGAAATATTTATCAGGCTATAAGTTGTGGATTGCTTTTGATGATGGAACCTCCGGAGAAGTGGATTTGACCAATGAGCTCAAAGGCTCGATGTTCGAACCACTTAAAGGTTTAGCCGAGTTTCAGAATGTCTCTGTCGATCCAGAGCTAGAAACCATTATTTGGCCAAATGGCGCAGATTTAGCACCAGAGTTTTTGAAGGCATTGCAGAGTAAGCAGAGTGTTTTATAGGGCTTTTGATTTCTGTAATGCTTCATTAGAACAGCGTATTTTTAAGATGGTTTAAATTTTATAAATAATGATGAAAATGGAGAAGGTTTAAAGTTATGGATGACAGGTTTTGGCGGCCATATTATTTGTAAGAAATACCTTACTACTTCACACAAACATAAACCGAGTTAGTCGATTGTCCGCTTTGAAACGGATTGTCAAAGGTACACATGCCGAATACGCCGTTTGGTTTTAGTTGTTGCCTATATCTTATTTTTCTATAGAGTTTCATCAATTATTCTTGTTCGGTTAAGCTGACTTTAAAAATTTAGGTCGTGCGATCTATGAAATGTTGGTGGGATTAGACGTCTCAAGTAGTAATATTTATCACCAAAAAAACTCTGCTATGTCGCCGATTTTAACTACTCATGGCTTTGTTATAAGTATTCCGCTCAAATTTTGGAGTAAATCAAAATTATAAAAAATATAAAATCAGACCGCATAGAATTAATATCATCCTCAGCAGCTCATATTCGTATAGAGCTTGAAACGCCCCAGTTACTCGCGAAAAAACTAAATGCGAGGGTGTCAAATGATTGGCCTTCTGGTGAATATGACCGAGATGCAATGACGTTTTTTCTCTCATGTTATGAAATGGGTGGAGAAGACTCCCAAGGTTGGTATGGCTGGTATGCAATAAATATCGATCCTTTATCAGGAGAAAGATCTCTAGTGGGCTCAGGTGGTTATTTTGGGCCGCCTGACAGAAATGGAATGGTTGAGATTGGTTATTCTGTGCTTCCTGAGTGGCAGCATCGTGGTTACGCGACAGAAATAGTGAATGCGCTTATTTCTCATGCATCTTCTTTTTCAACCACAAAGAGCGTCATTGCTCATACTGCCCCAGAGAATGAAGCGTCTAAAAAAGTGTTGATTTCTAATGGTTTTAGGGAAGTTGGAGTGAATGATGGCAATCTACGGTTTGAATATATTAGTTAATCAATTTTTTCAATTTATAGTGATTTTGTACGTATAAGCAAGCTATCACACTGGACGTTTTAGTTTTGTCATTGTTTTTGAAAAAGCACTTAAATTAGTGCCAATTCAAAACTGCAATGAGCTGGGTACTACCCCTGCACACAAACATAAACCGAGTTGGTCGATTGGCCGCCTTGAAACGGGTTATCAAAGGTCACTAGGTGGGAGTCGACGCTTGCGAATACGGTTTTAAGCAATTCGATAAAGTTATCTTCTGGCGGGTTTTGGGACCACATGGCGAATACGCCGTTTGGTTTAAGTTGTTCTGCCATGCGCGATAGGTTTTCTGTGGTGTAGAAGCCGGTGTTACTTGGGTTGAGGAATTCCGTTGGAGAATGGTCGATGTCTAGTAAGATGGCATCGAATTTTTTACCGGCATGACTCGGGTCAAATCCTGCTCTTGGGTCTGTAGCTAGGTCGAAAAAGCTGCCAAGTACATAACTATTGCGTTGGTCTGCGTTGAGTATTTTACCCAGTGGCACGAGTTCTTTTTGGTGCCAGCTGATGACGGTTTCTAACGCATCGACCACAAGCAGTTCTGTAATTCGTTCGTCTTTTAGTGCCGCTACGGCGGTGTAACCTAAGCCCAATCCACCGACAACAACACTTAAATCTTCGCCTTGTACTTGCGCTAAACCAAGGGTAGACAAGGCTTCTTCTGCATCGACAAACATGCTCGACATCAGAAATTCTTCGCCTAGTTTCACTTCGTAGATGTCTCTGTCACCAAAGGCGGGAATGCGTCGTCTGCGAAGGGAAATTTCCCCTAAAGGAGAGGCTTGGCTGTCAATTTCTTTGAACAATGAAGACATGATTAGGTTGTCCTAAAATACGGTGTAAATGAGTAGAAAAGCATAGCGTTTTGCATGCTAATGAATGTTTTGTCCATTGAAGGCTAAACAGTAAACTGCTTTTCAAACCCGTCATGCTCGATGTTGATTGTCGCTATTTTATATCAGCTTGCTTCTTAATGAGTGCTTCAAGAATCAAAAAAAGCTTTTTTTATTGAAAATTTGATGAATACTAAAGCCATCAGAGCAGGATTTCCTCTGCCTTACATAAAATGGAGTCGTTATGTCTTTCTTGGTGTCTATGTCAAAGTCCTTTTTTGCCTCTTATATTGAAGAGCTGATCGTGCAGTATGCACGAGAGAATGTGGAGTCTGGCCGCTGGCAGAAAACGGGCTCATTGACTCGAGCTAGGCGTGATATTGAAAGACTGCTACCTCGTGGAATCGACACGGATAACAATCACTTTTTTGAAATGAAAGTACCAGAAGTAAACGAGACAGTCGGTATGATATGGCTGTCGTTAGAGAACAGTAGCACCACGAGTACGGTGTTTATTTACGATTTAGAAATCAAGGCTGAACATCGCCGAAAGGGTTATGCGAAGCTTGCTCTAAAGGAAATCGAAGACTTCGCAGCAACGCACAACATCGTCAATATTGGCTTGCACGTATTTTCTCACAATAGCGCGGCCCAAAAGTTGTACGCTAAAATGGGTTATGAAACGGTCAGTGTGAATATGGTCAAGAGAATAGATCAAGCGACAATGCCATAGCGCTAGTTTTGTATCTGCGTTCAACTCCGATTGCTTCAAGTGCTGCGTTGCTCAGCGCTGATCCTTGTATCCTCGACGTTATTTTTCCCTATAAATCATGGTCTGTTTAGACTTGAATTTCATTGGCCTATATTTCTGAGGCGGTGGCATAACAGTGTGTAAAGAGTCTAGCCCTCACCGCGAGCGTGAAAAATAGGATTTGCATTTGTTATTAATAGAAATAATAATGATTCTTCTTATCGTTATCTATTTTGGAGAATAAGATGCCTTTTACTTTGCCTGAACTGCCTTACGCTTATACCGCTTTAGAGCCGCACATTGATGCATTGACGATGGAGATTCATCACAGTCGCCATCATCAGACTTATGTGAATGGCTTAAATGCTGCTCTAGAAGGAACTGCTTATGCGGATTGGTCTCTTGAGCGCCTGTTGCGAGAGATTACCTCATTGCCAGAAAACGTTCAGGGTGCGGTACGTAATCATGGTGGTGGTCATGCGAATCATAGTCTGTTTTGGTTGGTGATGTCACCAGAAGGGGGTGGGGAGCCACAAGGACCATTAGCAGACGCGATTCAGCAAAGCTTTGGTAGTTTTGAAGAATTTAAACAGCTGTTTATTAAGGCGGCATTGAGCCGATTTGGCAGTGGTTGGGCTTGGTTGGTGAAAGATCAGCAAGGACAATTGCAGGTGACCAGCAGCGCTAATCAAGACAGCCCATTGATGGATGGATTGACACCGATTTTAGGCTTGGATGTTTGGGAACACGCTTATTATTTGCAGTATCAAAATAAACGTCCTGACTACGTTGCAGCATTTTTTAATGTCATCAACTGGTCGCAAGTCGCTGCGTGGTTTCAGGAGTAAGCATGAAGTTGACTCTGTTGTCGTTACCTAAGATCCGCGCGCGAAAGTGGATCGGAAGCATAATTTTAGTATTAGGTGCTTACACTGCCATCGATCAGTTTGTGGTGTTGTTACAACAACATTCTCAGGTGCGTTATGCTTTTTATGCGGGTGTTGTGGCGGCAGCAGCGACGGCGATGGGCGCATTGCCTGCTTTGTTTCTGCATCGCTTATCGCAAAAGTTGCATGACGTTATGTTGGGGTTTGGTGCTGGGGTAATGTTAGCGGCTTGTATGTTTTCTCTGATTATCCCTGCTTTGGCGTTGTTGGAAGGCAGTGGTGCTTCGCCATGGTACAGCTCCAGCTCTGTGGGGGTGGCAATTCTGCTTGGTGGCGCATTTATGTTGGTGTTGGAACGGCTTGTACCACACCAACATTTTATTAAAGATGAAGACAGGTTACGTGGTCAGACTTTGCGACGTAGCTGGTTATTTGTTTTTGCCATTGCTCTGCATAATATCCCGGAAGGTTTGGCGATAGGTGCGTCTTTTGCCAGTGGTGATGTGTCGGCAGCTACGGCGTTGACAACAGGTATCTCGATTCAGGATATTCCTGAAGGGTTAGTGGTTGCCATGGCGTTGTTAGCCGTGGGCTACAGCCGTTTATTGGCGGTAAGTATTGCGGTGCTGTCAGGTTTGACGGAACCTGTTATGGCCGTTATTGGTTCGGTGGTGTTGGGGGAATCTAGCTTATTGTTGCCTTTAGGGTTGGCTTTAGCAGCTGGTGCTATGTTGTTTGTGATCAGTCATGAAATGATTCCTGAATCTCACCGTCAAGGTCACGAGCTGGCGGCAACAAAAGGCTTAATGTTAGGTTTTGTACTTATGATGCTGTTAGATACGGCGTTGGCCTGACTGTATAAAAATAGTGCGCTAATAATGAAATGGGCTTTTTGGGCCCATTTTTTGTTGTTTGTTAGTGACGAGCGGTGTCAAAAAAATGTCTAGAGCCTTTAAAATAAAGTGTTCTGTATAACTGGTACACAATCTGCTTTATCAAAACTGTTCGTACCCTTGGAAAGTCGAACATCACAATATAGATTATCAATAGAGAGCTAAGGTTCCGATTTCGATCTTATCGAAATGACTGGCCCGAGAGTTTTCGACCTTGGCAGTTTCAAGGTTACACGGCGGGGCAAAAGCCAGGGAGACCACATGGCGAATGCGTCGTTTGGTTTAGTGTGATAGGTTTGCTGTGGTGTAGAAGCCGGCGTTGCTTGGGTTGAGGAATTCTGCTGGGGAATGGTCGATGTCTAGTAAGATAGCATCGAACTTTTTACCTGCATGGCTCGGGTCAAATCCTGTACTTGGATCTGTAGCTAGGTCGAAAAAGCTGCCAAGTACATAACGGTTACGTTGATCTGCGTTGAGTATTTTACCCAGTTGCACGAGTTCTTTTTGGTGCCAGCTAATGACGGTTTCTAACGCATCGACCACAAGTAGTTCTGCAATTCGTTCGTCTTCTAGTGCCGCTACAGCGGTGTAACCTAAGCCTAATCCACCAACAACAACTCTCAAATTTTCGCCCTGAACTTGTGCTAAACCAAGGGTAGACAAGGCTTCTTCTGCGTCGACAAGCATGCTCGACATCAGAAATTCTTCGCCTAGTTTTACTTCATAGATATCTCTATCGCCGAAGGCAGGAATACGTCGTCTGCGAAGAGATATTTCACCTAAAGGAGAGGCTTGGTTGTCGATTTCTTTGAACAATGAAGACATGACTGGGTGGTTCTAATATGCGGTATAAATGAGTAGAAAAGCATAATGAATGTTTTGTCCATTGAAGGATTAACAGTAAACTGCTTTTCAACCCCGTCATGCTCGATGTTGATTGTCGCTATTTTATAACAGCTTGCTTCTTAATGAGTGATTCAAGACTCAAATAAAGTTTTTTTTATTGAAAATTTGATGAATACTTAAGCTATCAGAGCAGGATTTCCTCTGCCGTATATGAATTGGAGTCGTTATGTCTTTCTTGGTATCAATGTCAAAGCCCTTTTTTGCCTCTTATATTGAAGAGCTGATCGTACAGTATGCACTAGAAAATGTGGAATCCGGCCGCTGGCAGAAAACAGGATCATTAACTCGATCTAGGCGTGATATAGAAAGACTGTTACCGCGTGGAATCGACACGGACAACAACCATTTTTTTGAAATGAAAGTACCAGAAGTAAACGAGACAGTCGGCATGATATGGCTGTCGTTAGAGAACAGTAGCACCACGAGTACGGTGTTTATTTACGATTTAGAAATCAAGGCAGAACATCGCCGCAAGGGCTATGCGAAGCTTGCCCTAAAGGAAATCGAAGACTTCGCGGCAACGCACAACATCGTCAATATTGGCTTGCACGTATTTTCTCACAATGACGCAGCACAGAACCTATACGCTGAAATGGGTTATGAAACCGTTAGCGTGAACATGGTGAAGAAAATTGGCCAAACTGAGGGTTGATTTTCAGAGACAAACTTGTGGATGATAATAAAATAGCCTCGCTAATTATTGAGCGAGGCTATTTTATTAAATGCAGGGAAGGTTAGCCGAGCATACCTCGCAATACGTACTGTAAAATACCGCCATGTTTGTAGTAGTCCCACTCTTTGGGAGTATCAATTCTTACGTCAGCACTAAAGCTTATTGTTTGCCCTTCGCTATTCGTCGCCATTAGGGTTACTTCATCAGTTTTATCGTACAAGCCATTTATATCAAATTGCTCTTGCCCTGTTAAACCAAGTGATTCATAACTGTCACTGTCTTTAAATTGCAGAGGTAAGACGCCCATACCAATTAAATTAGAGCGGTGAATTCGCTCATAACTTTGTGCTATTACGACTTTTACCCCCAGTAATAATGAGCCTTTAGCTGCCCAATCGCGCGACGAACCTGTACCGTATTCTTTACCCGCTAAAATAATTAGTGGCGTATTGTTTTCTTGATACGCCATCGCTGCATCGTAAATACTGGCTAAGTTATCGTCAGGTTGAGTACGAGTGACGCCGCCTTCGGTACCCGGTGCAAGCAAGTTTTTAAGTCTTACGTTGGCAAAGGTTCCGCGCACCATCACTTCGTGATTACCTCGGCGAGAGCCATAAGAATTAAATTGCGCTTTTTCTACGCCATGTTCTTGTAGGTATAAACCGGCTGGAGAGTCAGCCTTAATCGCACCAGCTGGAGAAATGTGGTCAGTGGTGACTGAGTCTCCCAGTTTGGCTAAACAGCGCGCGCCTTTGATGGTAGGAATACCCGGAGGATCGATACTCATATCATCAAAAAAGGTGGCTTTTTTAATGTAGGTAGACGCGTCGTTCCAGTCGTAAAGTTTGCCATCCGGTATTTGAATTTGCTGCCAGTGGCTATCGCCTTTGTATACGTTAGCGTAGCTTTTAGCGAACATTTCTTTGGTAACGGTTTCTTTAACCAGATCGCTTACTTCTTTTACACTTGGCCAAATGTCTTTCAGGTAAATGTCTTTACCGTTCGCGTCTTGCGCAAGAGGCTCCTTGTACACATCTATATCGGTACGGCCTGCAATGGCATAGGCGACAACGAGTGGAGGCGAGGCTAAGAAGTTCATTTTCACGTCTTGGTGAATACGTCCTTCAAAGTTTCGGTTGCCAGATAAAATAGAGCTAACGATGAGTTTGTGTTTCTGGATAGCGTCTGATATTTCACTGGCTAATGGTCCAGAGTTACCAATACAGGTGGTGCAACCATAGCCTACGAGGTTAAAGCCTAGGCTTTCTAGGTCATCCATTAATCCTGCTTTTGCTAAGTAATCTGTTACCACTTTAGATCCTGGTGCCAGTGAAGTTTTCACCCAAGGTTTTACATTGATACCTAGTTGTTTGGCTTTTTGAGCGACCAGGCCTGCTGCTAGAATGACGCTTGGGTTTGAAGTGTTGGTGCAGCTGGTAATGGCTGCGATAACACAAGCGCCGTCATTCAATTCAAATTCTTGTCCTTTAAATTTAACAATGGCAGCGCCCTTAATTTGCGCTTCATCAACGGACTCGTCTGGGTTTGTTATTGGGCCTTCATTGTCTATTCGTGCTTGTCCTTCGTTACTTTTATCGTGACGAGCCATGCGTTCGTCTTGAAAGTCTTTTAAATGAAGACGAATAACGTCACCCGCTTTATCAAGGGCGATTCTGTCTTGTGGGCGCTTTGGACCAGCAAGACTGGGTACAACATCATTCAATTTAAGTTCAAGTTTATCGGTATAGTTGGCTTCGTCGCCATCATTGCGCCATAGACCTTGGTGTTTTGCGTAGTCTTCAATCAGGTTGAGTTGTGTTTCATCTCGGTTGGTTAGACGAAGATAATTAATGGTTTCATCATCAATAGGGAAGATACCGCATGTTGCGCCGTATTCGGGTGCCATATTGGCAATAGTTGCTCTGTCGGCAAGGGGTAAGTCAGCAAGGCCATCTCCGTAAAATTCGATAAATTTACCGACTACGCCGTAGTTACGCAGCATTTCAGTGACGGTAAGAACGAGATCGGTCGCTGTGGTGCCTTCAGGTAGTCGGCCACTTAATTTAACACCAACAACTTGAGGGAGAAGTAGGCTAATAGGTTGGCCAAGCATAGCGGCTTCGGCTTCAATGCCACCGACACCCCAACCAAGCACGCCTAAGCCGTTAATCATTGTGGTATGTGAGTCCGTTCCCACTAGCGTGTCTGGGTAGGCAAACTTTTTACCATTGCGTTCTTCGTTAAATACCACGCGAGCTAAATATTCTAAGTTTACTTGGTGCACAATACCTGTCGCTGGTGGCACGACTTTTAGATTATCAAAGGCGGTTTGTCCCCAGCGCAAAAATTCGTAGCGCTCTTTATTTCTTTCGTATTCAAGTTTGGTATTTAAATCAAATGCAGCTGCATTGCCATAACCATCGACTTGTACTGAGTGGTCAATAACCAGTTCGGCAGGAGATAGTGGGTTTATTTTCGCCGGATCGCCGCCTAGCTTTTCCATCGCATCACGCATTGCGGCTAAATCCACAATGGCAGGGACGCCGGTAAAGTCTTGCATGACAACACGTGCAGGCGTAAAAGCCACTTCGGAGGAGGGTTTAGCTTGAGGGTCCCAATCTAATAACGCTTGGATGTCTTGCTCTTTAATATTAACGCCATCTTCATTACGAAGTAGGTTTTCGAGTAATATTTTTAAAGAAAACGGCAGTCGCTTGGCTTTGTCGCCAAGTCCTTTTAAGGAGTGAATATGAAAATGCTCGCCATTAACGGTGATCTGTTGTTGGGTGTCGAAACTGTTGTTCATTTTTTTCCCCTTTGTCTATTAGGCAGATATCTTTAGACAGATATCTTGAAAAAAACCTCTAAAGTGTGATGTTTTGATAAGTTTAATGTTGACTAAGAGTGTAGCAGTACTTTTTGTCTTAGACGACCGCATGGCGCCGATACTCTAGACTTCACCGCTGCAAAGCCCTATGTGAGTTGGATTTCATAGAAAAGAGTCTTACTTTTTTCGCATTTAATTATTAGGGTAATAGTAAAAACTATCATTACAATCGTACTATTCGTCCCAGTATTTCTTGGATTGGTTACTATATTTCCTTCTAAAAGAGAAAATCACAATCAAGTTATATAAAGAAGAAGTAAATAAATTGGAAGATGGAAAGTCGAGTTGAGCTGTTTGTCCAGAATGTCAGAGGTGAGGCAAAAGAATTATTTAGACTAAGTAAGAAATTACGTTTGCTCTATTTAAAAGAGCTAAGCGAATTTGACAGTTTGAAGTTAGGATGAATTTCTTGCTAATTTAAAAATATCCATCAAGATATAATGTTGAAAGAACTCATAATCAAAGTGCGAACTAGATCGGTTTGAGAGTTTACCTGTACTTTATTAAATACATTTTTTAGTTGGCTTCTGACTGTTTGAATGCTGGCGCTTTTAGAATCTGCATACTTTTGTAATGATAAACCGTTTGTTAGGGCTAATGCTAATTGAGCTTCTGAAGTTGTTAGATTATATACCTCCTTGAGCACTTCCAATGACATATGGGAGCAAAGGTCAGGATGAGAAATATACATCAGAGCAAAATTTGATATTTGGTGTTCATTTTTTAATATATCTAAGTCGTGCACTCTTGAGTTTGTGATCGTTATAGATAGCGGTGTCACATTATTGTTATTTTCTAATTGTAATGAAGTAGCCGAAATCTGACCGTCTAGTACATTTTGTATTTTTGATTTAAGATTTTTTTTGGATGACACCTTGTCGGTGAATAATTGTTTACCTTTTATGTGAAGGCCAAAGACGCTATTAGCTAAAGATGTTGCTAAGTCGTTTATAAAATGAACCTTTAGGTCAGCATCGATTGCAATTAGGCCAAGCGGAACCTTAGCTAATGCACTGCTAAGGACTTCTTCTTTTTCATATAGTTTTTCAAGGATGTCAGAGAAATCAAATACTCTACGAAAATGAGGGTAAAGTCGTGACAATACTTTTAGCTCATTGTCATTAAATTGTTCCTGATCCATACCACGATGAATTCCAATACCAACGAAGTACTCAGTATTATTACAAATATTTAAAGCACTTATGTAGCCAACATTATTAGGTAAAAGTAGGTTTTGATAAAAGTCAGGATGGTCGAATTTTGATGTTTTATGGTCAATGGCTCCAAGCACGGTTCCTTCAGGTAAGGCTTTCATAATGGTGCCTGTAGCATCATAAACACCTAGTTTCTCTTGATATTCAGGAGAAAAATCGCTCGGAACACCATAACTTCCCAAGACTCGATAAACGTTTTTCTTAAATTTAATAAAAAACAGTCCAGCGCTTTTAGCTTTAATTGTTTCACAGAGTTTTTCTAAGACACTGTCCCAGTCTCTGTGCTCAAAGCCACGCTCATAGATCATATCGACTAAATCTAAAATAGAGTTTTCTTTCATATCGAGATGTTCCTAAGAAGCGGGAGGATACAAGTCTGAATATACCCCATGTAGGGTATGACCAAAATAAAGTAGATGTTTATATTTGTAAAAATATTCAATTTTATCGCAATCCTCTTAGAAGCGAGTAGTTGTCGAGCGACGTTACTACGCACCACAATCTCTTGCTACAAATAAAGAAGCAATTCAAGTGTTTCGAAATAAGCAACTGAAGTAGGCAGGTAGTTCAGTGGTTAATGACGACTCTTATCAATATATGAACGCTAATGATTAAATCACAACAGTAGTGATCCTAGCCTGCAAGCCTCTTACGAGCATTTATAACGTGCATACGATGAAAATTGTAGTGCCGTTGGCAACGGTTCTCGGATATCTATAAAAGAGAATCATTTCTTTTTAGATGGAATAGGGGGATTCGCTAGCTGTGGAAAAATTAACCAAGATCAGGTCGAATTATTATGTTTGAATGCAATTACCTTGAATGCAGTAAGTAGGCAAGGGGATTTGCACCAACAGCAACATCAGATGGCCTTTATAAAGCTCACAAAAGTAGTGCTAAGTTATATATTATATCCCTGGGTAGACTGAAGGTTTATTAAATTATTAATATAAAGCTTTGTCCTAATCTTATGTTGAGGCTATATTCTTTAGTAAATTAATTTGAGCAGGCTAAAAATAGGGAGATTTATTATGGCAATTATCTGCGGGCCAATGGTTAGGCATACAACTCGTGAAAAAATTAATATATGGCAAGTTTTAGACCATGAGTTTAATGAGATAAATCTCGCTGTTTATCCATCATTACAGAGTTTGGGTAATATTGCTTCAGAGGTCTCAAGTAGTATTGTGCAACTTGGCTCGTCCTGTTTTGCTGTAATGTTATCTGCCACCATAGCACCGTCTGATTCCAACGAGATTATTTATTATGATGTCATTGTGGATGGCGAAGGCTTGGTAGAAACAGGGCTTAATGAACTGGTTTGTTTACAGGGAGAAAAGCTACCAAGTGTGATGATACCGAAACAACATCGTTATCTATATCAGGCATCTTGTCGTAAACCCCATGATAAACAAGGTGTTGATCATTTAGCTGAAATGGCTAATTTAATTGAGGAAGCCTTAGGGAAGGACACAAGACCTAGTCAGCTGTATCTTACTGGCGATCAAATTTATGCGGATGATGTGTCACCGATATTGCTGCAATCCTTTCAAGATGTTCGAGAGGCTTTAGGTCTGCCCCATGAAATGATGTATACCGACAAAAATGACTCTTTTAATCCAGATAAAATGCATTTAGATGGTCGGTGGCGTAAGGCTAAACGAAAGTTAGGCTTTACCTCTGGAGAGAAAAGGTCCCATCTTTTTAGCTTTTCTGAATACTTTTGCATGTATTTATTCAGTTTTGGTGCCAGTTTACCCCAGCAAAGATTTGCCAAATATAAAGCGCTTCAGCCAAGACTGACATCGCTGCGACGTAAAGATGATAGGGAATATCATTATAGTTCTATGCAATACGAGAATGAAAAAGTGGTTCTGGAACGATTCGCGCAAACGGCAACGAGTCAAGTTCGTAAAGCATTGGCTAATATTAGTGTGTATATGATGTTTGATGATCATGACGTGACGGATGATTGGAATTTAACAGAGGAAAATAAGCATAATCTTTCTAGTAGTTGGCTGGGTAAACAGGTTTATGTAAATGCTTTGTCTGCCTATGCTGTTTGCCAGCATTGGGGGAATCAGCCTGACGCTTTTAGTCCAACAATACAGCAAAATATCGCGGCTTTAGCAAAGAATCCTACTCAGGAAAATCATAAACCCTTAGAAGTTTTATTTAGTAAGTATTGGGGATATTTATTAGAGCAAACACCACCAACACTTGTATTGGATACTCGGACCCAGCGAGTATATGACGGTGATAACCTTGAGCTGATGTCTGAGCAACAGCTTGATGCTATAGGCGAAAAACTTGCTCTTTTACCAAAAACTTCCGTGTTAATACTGGTTTCTCCTACACCAATGTATGGCTTTAATGCCATTGAAGCTGCTCAACTTAGTCCGCTATTAACAAAGTTTAAGGCTTTTTCTGATAGAGAACCGTGGATTGCGAGCGAGAAAGCGCTTAAGAATTTACAGAATGCTTTGTTGAGAACGCCTGACATAAAACATATCATTATTTTTAGTGGCGATGTGCACTACGGTTTTCTGCGCAGGCAGCATTTAGCAGCTCAAGGCGTAACATTTTGGCAGTTTTGTAGTAGTGCTGCCTGTAATTCACCTGTTGGTGGTAATGTCGGCTTGTCTTTGGCTTCTGCTATGGCGAAGCATTTTTACCATGATGACACAAAATATCTAATGCCGAATGGTAAAAGACCTCATTTTTTAACTTCAGATAAAAATATTGGGGCTTTGGAATTAGATATCGTGAATATGGCACTTGTTCCTGTTAAAGCAACCCTTCATTGCTGCTCCGCTTCCGGTGAAATTTATGAGAAATGCTATGATTTAACTGATTACCATGAATACCCTTCATAGTGTTGGCGATTGGTTAATGTTAATTAGGCCGTGTTGGAAGGTGATGCCATGTCAAATTTTGAACCTAACTTGATTATTGCGTCGAGCGCTGTGATTGTTTTGTATGTTGGTGCATTGTGGTTGGCTTTTCGTTTTCAAGAGAAGTCACATGATTTGCCGATTAACCTCGCTTTAATGTTAATCGGAACTTGTGTAGGTTGGCTAGCTGGGATATTAGTCACGCCCTATGAAGGACAAGAAACTCAATTTTCAAAATATGCTGCAGGCCTAGGTCTCTTTGTTTCAGGGTATCTGGTGAGTAAGGTGGATGCGGCCATCGTACATGTTCTTAAACCTGAGGTGCTGTTTACTCCTATAATTGGCTTTAGGGTGCTACTAACAATCGGTTCTATAGCGTTGGCTCTTGTGCTGGCATCATCAATACGCTTCTACTCTCATACTTGTATGCAGTCGGTTAATAAAGCATCTGACGTTATGGAAAATAAGATTAAAAGTGAATGTAAACGTGTCATTTTGATTCTAGACAAAAATGCTTAGTTTTGAGCTTGATCATTATTGTAATAGAGTATTCAAGTGTTCGGATCTTTCAGAACAACGGCAGCTATCTTGGTAATAAAACCTCTCATTTTGTTTTTTCTCTTAGGCTCCCATCTATCGTATCGGTTATTATTTCTTTCATAGAAAGACGACATCATTAGCTTTTTAAAGCGCATCAAGTGGAAAATAAATCAAGTGGTAAGTGAAGCGGGTAGTTGGACAGCTTGTCCTGAATGTCTGGGGCGTGGCAAAAGAAGCCGTAGGCTGCGCAAAAAAGTGCGTTTGCTTTATCAAAAAGAGTTGAGCGAGTTTGAAAGATTGAAGGGCGAAGGGCCGGCTCCAGTTCGTCCTAAAGGGCATCTTGAGTCCTGTTCGAATTGTGCTGGCTCGGGTTTAGTTGAATCTGTCAATTTCCCTGAACCAGATACTGAAAAATATCCTCATGTTGCTATTATTGGTGGCGGTATAGGCGGTGTGGCTTTGGCCGTTGCTTGTCTGCATCGCGGCATTCCTTTTACGCTGTATGAACGAGATCACGGTTTTGATGCTCGCTCGCAAGGTTATGGTTTGACTTTGCAGCAAGCGAGTAAAGCGATTGAAGGCTTTGGTATTTTCTCGTTAGAAAAAGGTGTGGTTTCAACACGCCACGTGGTTCATACGACGGAAGGCAAAGTTGTCGGTCAATGGGGCATGAGAAAGTGGATGCAGTCTGACGCAAAGATGTCGCCTAAGCGCACCAATATTCATATTGCTCGCCAGTCTTTACGCTCAGCTTTGCTTGAGCAGTTAGGTGGGCGCGATGCTGTACAATGGGGACATCGGTTAGTCGATTTAAAAGAGGGTGATGAGGTTGATCTTAGCTTTTTGGTTGATGGTGAGTTAAAACACGTCAAGGCGGATCTTGTTGTAGGTGCTGATGGTATTCGCAGTGCGGTGCGCCGTTTACTTATTGGTGAGGAAACGACGCCGTTACGCTATCTTGGTTGTATTGTTATTTTGGGGATTTGTCCTTTGTCAGACCTCAATGGTGTAGAAAGCGAACTGCTGGATTCGGCGACGGTATTTCAAACAGCTAATGGTAATGAACGTATTTATATTATGCCCTATGACGCTGATTCTGTAATGTGGCAACTGAGTTTCCCTATGTCAGAAGACGATGCGAAAGCCTTGAGCGCTCAAGGTGTTCAGGCTTTAAAAGACGAAGCCTGTCGCAGAACTCAGTGGCATGATCCTATTCCTCAGATTCTATCGGCTACTCAAACGGCACAAGTGTCAGGTTATCCGGTTTACGACCGAGAATTACTTACTGCAGAACTACTAGAGAAAGGCGATAAAGTCACGCTGATTGGCGATGCAGCTCACCCAATGAGCCCATTTAAAGGGCAGGGTGCGAATCAGGCTTTGTTGGATGCGTTGGCTTTGGCACGCGAAATATCCAAAGGCTGCTGGTCAAAGTCTCAGTGGCGCGAAGCGGGTATTCGATCAAGTGTACTAACCGAGTTTGAAGCTGAAATGTTAGAACGCAGTGCAGTTAAAGTAGAAGGCTCCGCTGAGGCGGCCGAATTCTTGCATTCTGATATAGTGCTTTATGAAGGTGATGAGCCGAGAGGCCGAGCCTTAAAAAGACTAGATAATTAGCTATGAACGATAGAGCAATTTCGGCCCTGTCGTTTTGCTTGATACAAAGCGATATCCGCTTTTTTAAGTGTTATTTTAATCGTATCGTTGCTATTGCTATCCCAATATGAAATGCCTAAGGAAACAGTGATGTTATCCGCTATAGGCATTTCATGTCGTGCAATTTTTATGCGCAGTTTATCTGCAAAAAGCTGCGCAACAGATTGTTTAGTTGATGGTAATAGGATTAAAAATTCCTCCCCGCCATTACGAAAAATGATGGCGTTTTTATCGCAGGTTTCTTTCATGATCTGACTTAACTGCTTTAAAACCTCATCGCCTACATCATGACCAAACAGATCATTAACTACTTTGAAATGGTCGATATCTAATGCAATCACAGCAAAGCTTTGCTTCATTTCTCGCCATTGTTCTAATATTTGATCTAAGCTGCGACGGTTGTATAAACCCGTCAGGGGATCTGTATTCGTGTCTATATTTAGTTGATTTATTTTTTGATTCAAGGAAGCTAAACCGCTAAGAATTGCTCGTTTAAGCTCATAAACCTCAAAATACCATGATTTAATGCTTAGAATATTATGCTCTGCATCTTTGTCGTGCATATTACTAGCTTGGTGTGCTAACGCTTGTAAAGGTGCTGTAATAAATCGATTTGCGATCCAGATAGCTATAAACGTCAATAGTAGTACTGGTAAGCTTTTCCAAATTACTTCCGTTAACTGCACATCTAATTCAGCCATAACGCTATCAAAAGGGCGTTGCGTAACTACCCCCCAGCCAGCTCGTTCGATGTGTGCGTAGCCTGCTAGCATAGATATCCCCAATGAATTAACAACGCGAGCACTGCCTGATTGACCGTTTATGGAAGCATCTAGAACAGGGTTGTTTTGAACATGATCTCCAATGCGGTTTTTATGTAGGTGATAAATTATTTCTTTGTGTCGGTCGACAACATATATGTATGAACCATCGCTATAAGGATGTTGGCCGAGTAGGTTAAAGAATACATTGTTTTGGTGTAGGTAAATGGTGCCGGCAATATAGCCTAAATATTCGCGATTCTTTGTATAAATAGGATGAGAAATACTGACTAGATAACTGCCAGAAGGCGATAGAAATGGATCAGCTACTATTGGTTTTCGAGTATTAAAGGATTGGCGTGCTTCAGTTGGTAATAAGAGTCCTTTCACAGGAACTGTAAGTGGAAAAACAGTCGTGATAATTGCTTTTGAATTAATAATTGAAACAGAGTTAAAGAAGCTTGATTGCTGATATAGTCTTTTGCCTTCTGACTCTAGAAGTGCTTCGTTATCAAAATCTGTTGATAAAATATTTGCACTGTAAGCTAATTGCTTTTGAGCATTTTGTAAAAAATTATTGGTGGTTTCTGCTAGCTTTGCAGCGTAAACGCGATTGGCTTCAAGCGTTGAGTCGATCAGTAATTGCTTTTGGACTTGGTAAGTTACATAGTAGCTATTGGCAAAAGTAAGTAACACAGCTGCAATGGTCAGTAGTAAAAAAAGTCTTTGTAAGTCTAAACGAAACAACACTTATCCCCTTTACTAAGCCTGAAATCTTGTGTCTGTGTAGATACGAGCTTTTTATTGTTTTATAAATTTAATCTGAAACTATTATAACGAAGGTTAAGCATTATGAGCAGTAAAAAATTATTGTCTTTATGGTAAAGTAGTATCATTTTTATCAATAAATCAAACACATAATTATCCAAGACTATAAGACCACAATATGACGAGAAAAATATTAAGTTTGAAAGGTAAACGATCTTCAGACGTGAACCCAGTCGATGAGGTGGCCGAGGATTTGTATCCGAATGATCCTGAAAAACGTTTTCTAAACGGCGTGGCCATTCATCCTTCCCCTTGTATTCATCTGGCATCTGGTTCTTCACAGAGAACGGTTCGTGCAATGGATTTGATCACGCCAATTGGTATGGGGCAGCGTGGCCTGATTGTTGCGCCACCAGGATCTGGCAAAACAACCATGTTAAAACACATTTGTCAGGCTGTGGCAGAAGCTTATCCTGAAATAAAGCTATATGCCTTGCTTATCGATGAACGCCCTGAAGAAGTAACGGATTTCAAGCGCAGCGTATCGGCAGAAGTGCATGCGTCGTCTTCTGATGAAAGCTATACACAACATGTTCGTGTAGCCGATGCGCTGCTAGCAACAGCGCGTAAGCAAGCCGGTGAAGGTCAAGACGTTATGATTGTGATTGATTCACTGACACGGCTTTCACGAGTGCATAATGCCGAACAGCGTAGTAGTGGTCGAACCATGTCTGGCGGACTTGATACAAGAGCGTTGGAAATCCCTCGTAAGCTATTTGGTGCAGCGAGAAAGATAGAGAACGGAGGATCATTGACAATTCTCGCGACTATTTTGGTGGATACTGGCAGCAAGATGGATCAGGTGATTTTTGAAGAGTTCAAAGGTACGGGCAATATGGAAATTGTTTTGTCACGAGAAGCGGCGAGTCATCGAATTTTTCCTGCTATCGACATTGCGAAAAGTAGTACTCGTCGAGAAGAATTGCTTATTGATGGAAAAGATCTTGAGAAAGTGCGTGCTTTGCGACGTTCACTTACAAATCTTAAGCCGGTAGATGGTGCTCAGAAGTTAGTTGAATTATTAGAAGAATTTCCGACCAATGCTGAGCTATTGAAGGCTTTTTCGCCGACCTAACTAATAGGTTTTAAAAGGTCTTCATTTTTATAATAAGTACCTGAAGAGCCTTTTTTCTAGAGCAGTTTTTGATTAGTCCTAAATTACACTTGAAATTTTTACTGAGATAGAAATGAAAAAAATCTTGATAACATTGCTTTTTCTATTTCTATATTCAGTTGGATCTATAGCGAAACCTTTGGATTTAACGAAAGAGGAAAAGGGGTTTATTAAAGATAATCCAGTCGTGAGCATCGGCATGATGCCCGATTTTACTCCTTTCTCATATTATATTGAAGGTGAGCCTGTCGGGTTTGAGCACGATTTGTTGAATTTGATATCACAGAAAACTGGTCTGAAATTCGAAAAGCACATTGATAAATGGACAACTATTTATAATTCGTTTAAAAACAAAGAAATCGATATGATAAGTAGTATTTCTTATAAAAAATACAGAGAGCCCTTTACTATATTTACCAGTCCATATTACAACATACCTATTATGATCTTTGTTAAAGATAATTTTGGTGAATACAATGGGTTAAAAAGTCTAACAGGAAAAAAAGTTGGTGTGTTGAAGGACGTTTTTTATATTAAGGAACTTGAAGATTTAGGCTCAATGAATCTCATTTTTTATGATAGCTATGATGAGTTAACAAAAGATTTAGTGTTCGGTAAAATTGATGCTTTAATGCAAAACCTACCCAATATAAATCATCTGATAAAAAAGAATCTATACAATAATATAAAGTTGGCAAGTGAGCTTATTTTACCAAATACAAATAGAGAGGACTTAAGGTTTGGAATACAGCCCGAAAAAAGCCTTTTAAGTTCTATTTTACAGAAGTCTCTTACCTCTATATCAAAAAGAGAAATTGAGGAATTGAGTGATAAATGGATTGGCTCTATTAAAGAGTACCCAGGTGGGCATATTGATCTCAATGATGCTGAAAAAGCTTACATTAATACCCATACTATCAAGTATTGTATAAACCCAAGTGGTTTGCCCTTTGAAGGTTTGAATGAAGACGGTGAACATGTTGGAATGAGTTCGGATTATTATCGTCTTTTTGAACAAATGCTTTCAGCAAAATTTGAATTAGTTAAAACAAAAAATTGGAATCAATCTGTAGAATTTATACAGCAGAAAAAATGTGACATGCTCGCTTTAGGAATGGAAACGCCAGAAAGGAAAAAATACTTAAACTTCACTAGTCATTATTTAGATGTTCCATTAGTTGTCGCTACGAGAGTTGATGTTCCATTCATTAATCAGATACTGGACTTAGAAGGCGAAAAAATTGGAATAATAAAAGGTGATGCTTTTGTAAAAATACTGCGTGGGAAATATCCGTCATTAAAAATAGTCGAAGTTGGTGATATTTATGATGGCTTAGATCAGGTCAAGAATGGCCAACTCTTCGCTTATATTGATACTTTAGCCAGTATTGGGTATGAGTTTCAAAGCAAATATTTTGGTGAATTAAAAATAGCCGGAAAAATATCTGAAAATTTAAGGCTTTCTATCGCTGTCAGAAAAGATGATGTTACCCTGTTAGGGATTTTACAAAAAGTTGTTAATAATATTACAAATGAGCGCCATAGAAAGATATTTACAAAATGGATTCCTATAAAATACGAACAAGACGTAAATTATAAAATAGTATGGCAAATTGTATTGGCTATTGTGATTTTTCTTGCCCTTATGATCTATTGGAATAGAAAAATAACCAAAGCAAATACATTGTTAAAGCAAGCTCAAAAAGATATCGAAGAAAAAAATAAAGAGTTAAACAGATTGGCTCTTACGGATAACCTAACAACATTATTTAACAGAAGAAAGCTGGAAGAGCTTATACAAGCTGAGATTGATAAAGGCTACCATGTTGATAATAGCTTTTGTCTTTCTATACTTGATATCGATCACTTTAAAGAAGTTAACGACAAGTATGGTCATCAGCGAGGCGACAGTGTCCTTGTTGAAATAGCAAGTGTTTTGAAAGACAGTTTAAGAATAACAGACTACGTAGGACGTTACGGTGGGGAAGAGTTTATTATTATTTTTCCTGAATCAAGTATCGAAGATGTTAAGTTAATAATAGAAGGAGTTAGGCTTAAAATTGCGCAATATGATTTTGAGGGTATTGAACACAAAACTGCTAGTTTTGGATTAACCGCCTTCAAGGCAGGCGATACGATAGAGACCGTGGTTAAAAGAGCCGACAATGCACTTTATGAAGCGAAAGAAAGTGGCCGTAATAGGGTTGTCGTTAATTAAATCATCAGATGACTAATTTGTTCAATGGTTGAGTATTATTAGAAATACCCAACCAATATCGAGCAGTTTAAGGTTTTTTCCCTTAGTTAACTATCCGCTAAAAAAATTGCTTTAGACTAGGCGTTTTTATCATTACTAATCAAAACCACGTTGTCTTCTTGAAGATCTAGTTCATCTAGCTTGTCAAGACTACTAAGCCCTTCATGATGTTCTTGTTTTTCTATAGTGTTATCTGATGGGTTGGTGATGCCCATAAATTTGCCGCCAGGCTCAATACTTAAATTATCACTGTAAACGGTGCCACTAACGCGACCGCAACTTAAAATTTCAATATAATTTGCGTGGCAGATACCTTCAAAATTGCCGTTAATGATCAAGCGTTCCGTGGTGATTTCGCCTTGAACATTGCCTGATGTGCTAATTTTAATTTGATTTTTTGCTTCAATCTGGCCTTCGACATTACCATCTACTTGTAGTTGGTTAGCGACTTTTATGTGCCCGTTAATTGTGCAGCCTTCTGCGATGAGAGTTGTAGTTGCTGACTGACTCTTAATTCTATTTTGCCCACCAAAGATTCCCATCGTATACCTCTTACACTTTCAAAAATTGTATCAAAATTATCTACATCCCAAACTATGAAGGGCTTGGGATCTAGTGCTCGTCCAATGAACCGTATTTCATAATGTAGGTGAGGTCCTGAGGTTAATCCGCTGTTACCTGAATAACCGATTAAATCGCCTTTTTTAATGAAATCACCTTTGTTAACCGCAAACTTACTCATATGAGAGTAAGAGCTAGAAAATCCATATCCATGTAATAAGCGCAAGAAATTGCCTGACCCTTCATTACTGGGTCTGGTTACTTCGACTGTTCCATCTGCTGGTGCATAAATTGGCGTTCCTGTATTTACCGCAAAGTCTTGACCTCGATGAAATTTCATTATGCCAATAACAGGATGCTGTCGCTCTCCATAGCCAGAAGAGGTTCTTGCATCTTTTACTGGTGGCCCACTTGGGATCTGAGTCAGCATCGCAATTCGCAATGACGAGTTCATCGCCGCCGTGTCTAAACGTGATTCAAGCTCGACACTATCTTGATTATCCATGCCTAGAACTTTTTCTAAATCATTTAGTCGATCAGAGACCACTTGCATTCGTTCTTCTCGCTCAGATAAATCCTGTTCCAAGCTTAGTTTTAGTGCTGTAAGCGAGGTGATTTCTTTGGTTAAAGAAGAGGACTTATTTTCTAGTTCGAGCAATTTTAGCTTTGAATATTCGGCATCGCTAATTAAGTAGTAAATGATTCCTGCGGTAAGTAGGATCGCAAGAAAAATAATGTAGCTAATAAACTTGAATGTATGACGTGTTCTTTTGCCGAAACTAAAATGCTTTGTTCCATCAACTGAAGAAATGGATACCGTTATATTGTCTTTCATTGTTTTGCTTTTTTACCGACATCATAATTCAATGCTTAGATATACAGCATAGTATCCATATTTGTAAACTTTTGTATATCAAAGCGGCCTTTTTATACTCAAATAATGCTGATTTGGTTAAATAGATGAACTTTTGAAGATTAGATTTATGGCTGTCACTTTATAGAAAAGAATGCCCCGTAACGGCTATTATTTTAGGCCTTGAGGCTTTGCCCTAGGTAGAAGGTTTTTCTACCTAGGGCAAATCGTATTTTAACGGTTTGCTTTGCGAACGTAATTTAAGATTGAAACGGGTACGACTTTTCTTACTGGAAAGCCTGCAATCTCTTTGCGGTCGATAATGTGCTTTAGTCGGCTTTCAATAGCGCAAAGGTTTTTAAAGTCACCCATGGCAACAAAGGATATAGCTTCACCAGAAGCACCAGCACGACCTGTTCGGCCAATGCGGTGAATGTATTCTTCTGGTTTGAACGGTAAGTCATAATTGACCACGCGACTTAATGAACCGATATCCAAACCACGCGCAGCAACGCCCGTTGCAACTAAATATTTTAGCTCACCAGATTTGAATTGAGCCAAAATCTTTTCGCGCATGGCTTGGCTTCTATCACCATGAATACAATCGGCGACTATTCCTCGTTTGGCTAGCTGATCGACAAGCTTAGCTGCACCGTGTTTTTTCTCGATAAAGATAAGTGCTTGATCCCACTTTTGCTCGTTAATCAAATGGCTCAATAAGGCAGATTTAGTGTCTTTATCAACGGTAATTAACCATTGTTTGATACTTGCGGCCGCGCGGACATTAGGTGAAATAGATATTTCAGCCGCTAGATCGGTCATCTTGCTGTCTGAAAAATCAAACGCTAGAGCGCGAACATCGTCGGTCATGGTTGCTGAAAATAAAAGGTTTTGACGATTTTCAGGTAGGCGTTCCATGATTTTGTTGATATCGCCAACAAAGCCCATGTCTACCATTCTGTCTGCTTCGTCCAATACCATGACTTTAAGTTCATCAAAATGCAGCGCACGTTGATGAGCTAAATCGAGCAATCTGCCTGGAGTGGCGACCAGAATATCTACGCCTTCTATTAAACGTTCTTTTTGTGCTTCAGTATCCACACCACCATACACGGCCATAGAGGTTAGCTTAGTGTGTTTAGCGTATTGAGCAACACTGGCTTCAACCTGAACGGCTAACTCACGAGTCGGCACGAGAATCAGCACTCGAATGCGTTTGCCGCGTAATGTTCCGGCTTTAGTGAATCGTTCTAGCAAGGGCAGAACAAAAGCAGCAGTTTTGCCTGTTCCTGTTTGTGCAGTGGCGATTAAGTCTTTACCCGAAAGGATGATGGGAATCGCTTGTTTCTGGACTGGTGTAGGGGTTTTGTAACCTAATTCGGTAATAGCTTTAACAAGAGGACTGGATAATCCTAGTTTTGCAAATGGCATAAGGTGCTCTGACAGATTGTCGTAAGGTGTGTCGAAATGAAAAGATGATGCAGTATAACGTAAAAGCACTTCTATATTGGGGAAAATCCGTCTGGCGTTGATAATTACTGCTCAGAAAGGATAATGTCTGGTTCTTCCACCTGATAATGTTGCCTGTTATGCGTCTTGATAAGTTTGTTTGTAAAAGTACTGAGTTGACCAGAAAGGAAGCGATTCAATACATTCATTCGGGTGAGGTTTGCGTCAATGGTGAAGTAGTGACAAGCGAAGCGACTCAAGTGCATGAAAACAATACGGTACTCTTGAAGGGTGATAGGCTAAAAGCGCGCGATTTTCGCTATATTTTAATGAATAAGCCAGCTGGTACTGTGTGCTCGAATATCGATGAAGTGTATCCGTCTGTGTTCAATTATTTAGACGTTGATAAAGCTTCTGAGCTACATATTGCGGGGCGTTTGGATGCGGATACAACAGGTCTGGTGCTAATTACCGATGATGGGCGTTGGTCTTTTAATATCACACTGCCAACGAACGATTGCCGCAAAGTCTATCGAGTTCAGTTGTCTCAAGCCATTCCTGCAGAACGGAGTAGCGACCTTGTCACTCAGTTCAAACAAGGGCTGCAACTCCAAGGTGAGCAAGGTTTAACTCGTCCCGCCAAATTAGACATTATTACTCCAAAAGAAGTACTTTTAACCATCACCGAAGGCAAGTTTCATCAGGTTAAGCGCATGTTTTCAGCCGTTGGCAATAGAGTGGTTGGTTTGCATCGAGAGAAAATAGGCGAGGTTTGCCTTGATCTTGATGTCGGACAATGGCGTTATTTATCTAAGAATGAAGTAGAGTCTTTTAATAATAATTAAAATTCATCGAGGTTAGGTTATGACAGCAAAACGAATATTATTTACAGGTGGATCGGGAAAAGCAGGCAAGCATGCCGTTGCGTATCTTATTGATCAGGGATATCGAGTACTTAATGTAGACTTGACGCCACTGGATCATCCTAAGGTCGATAACCTGATTGCGGACATTACCGATTCTGGTCAGATGTTCAATGCAATGAGCTCGTATGCTGGTTTTGATGAATTAGAGCCTGGTACAGGCGTGCCAACATTTGACGCTGTGGTGCATTTCGCCGCGGTGCCTAGAATCCTGATCAATCCAGATAATGAAACCTTTCGAGTGAATACCATTGGTACTTACAACGTTATTGAAGCTGCGGTAAAGCTTGGTATTAAGAAAGTAATTATTGCGTCGTCAGAGACCACTTATGGTATTTGTTTTTCTGATGGGCAAACCAATCCGCATTCTTTGCCATTAGAAGAAGATTACGATGTTGATCCTATGGACAGCTACGGTTTGTCTAAAGTAGTTAACGAGAAAACAGCACGTAGTTTTCAGCGTCGTTCAGGAATTGATATTTACGCGCTGCGCATTGGTAATGTGATTGAGCCTCATGAATACGCTGAATTGTTTCCACATTATTTTAAACACCCTGAAGTGCGTCGCCGAAATGCTTTTTGCTATATCGATGCTCGTGATCTTGGGCAAATTGTTGATTTATGTTTGCAAAAAGATGGCTTAGGTTTCCAAGTGTTCAATGCTGGCAACGACGATAATGGCGCGATTATTCCGACTAAAAAATTAGCAGAACGCTTTTTTCCAGATGTGCCATTTACTCGAGAAATGGGTGAGCACGAGGCTTTGTTCTCAAACCGTAAGATCCGTGATGTTCTGGGTTTTAAAGAGCAACATAATTGGCGTAAGTATGTGAGCGTTTCTGGTGAGTAAAATTTAGAGAAAAAATCTTAAAACATTGATCCTATCTCATTAGGCTAAGAAAACGTGCGCTGGCTTACAAAAAAACGGCTTCTGTTGCAGAAGCCGTTTTTTTGTAGCTGAGGGTTTACTGTTTAAAATGGGTAAAGGGCTTGCAATATATATAGCTCTTCTTTGGTGCGATCTGTTGTTTACAAATGGTGCGCTTTGATCTTTTGATTTATAAGTATTTAATTGGTTGATTCACATCTATTATAATTAACAAAGTCAAGAGTGAAAGATTGCATGGTTCCATAATAAAGCATGAAAAATCTGTTACTTTGACAAGATAATTCTTCTGTTTTCTGCAAGTTTTCTGGTTTATTCCATGTATAACACTTTAAAAAATTAGTAGCATTGACCGTTTTTCAAACAAATAAACAGGTCAATATTACGATTTTAAGTATTTTCCATATAATCTATGGCACCAATTTAGAGCGATAGATTATTTGTCTTGGTTGTTGAATTTGTTAACTATTGATGATGAATATGCTCAGTTAAGCATCGAGAGCATGAGCTGTACCCGCCTTTCTTCTCATACAACGGTAAGTATCGTCACAAAATTACTTAGTGAAATAGTGTGATTGAAACGTTTAGAAAGTACCCATGCCTTTATTATTCGATGATTAACAAAATGGAAGTAATATTTTGACTATTAAACAGGAACCGAAATTTTATGACTTATGTCCATCAAACCATTTCTGATTTGAAGCGTACTAGTCCTGCTCAATCTGAGTTTTATCAAGCCGTGGAAGAGGTGCTGGATTCACTTGAGCCCGTATTGGAAGGTAATGATCGTTATCAAAAGCAAGCAATAATACAACGTATTGTTGAGCCTGAGCGTCAAATTATGTTTCGTGTTCCTTGGGTAGATGACAAGGGTAACATTCAAGTCAATAAAGGGTATCGTGTTGAGTTTAACTCTGCACTTGGCCCCTATAAAGGCGGTTTACGGTTTCATCCTAGTGTAAATGCCAGCATCATTAAATTTTTAGGCTTTGAGCAAATTTTTAAAAATGCACTAACGGGGTTGCCTATTGGTGGCGGTAAAGGTGGCGCTAACTTTGATCCTAAAGGCCGTTCTGATGGCGAGATTATGCGTTTTTGCCAGTCATTTATGACCGAGTTATATAGACATATTGGCCCAACAACGGATGTTCCTGCAGGTGATATCGGTGTTGGTGCACGAGAAATTGGTTATATGTTTGGACAATATAAACGTTTGACTGGCCGCTACGAAGGGGTACTGACGGGGAAAAGTTTGCTTTGGGGCGGCTCATTAGTTCGTAAGGAAGCAACTGGCTACGGTGCAGTGTATTTTGCTCAGTACATGCTAGAGGCCCGTGGAGACCTTTTAAAAGGTAAAAAATGCCTTATTTCAGGTGCTGGTAATGTAGCTATTTACACGATTGAAAAGCTATATCAGCTTGGTGCGATACCTGTTAGTTGTTCAGATTCACGTGGCACTATTTATCATGACAAAGGTATCGATCTTGATTTATTAAAAGAATTGAAAGAAGTACGTAGCGCAAGCTTGGTAGAGTATTTACAAAAACATAGTGATGCTCAATATATTCCAGCGTCTGATTATCCTGCGAATGGTCATGCCGTATGGCGTTTTAAGGCGGATGCTGCTTTTCCTTGTGCTACACAGAATGAACTTACTTTAGAAGACGCTCAGGCATTATTGTCCAATGGGTGCGTTGTTGTGAGTGAGGGGGCGAATATGCCGTCTACTCAAGCGGCAGCTGATGCCTTTATTGATGCGAAAATTGCTTATGGCCCAGGTAAAGCTGCGAATGCTGGTGGTGTAGCGACTAGTCAGTTAGAAATGGCGCAAAATGCAAGTATGCAAAATTGGACGTTCGAGCAGGTAGATGAAAAGTTGAAAGTGATTATGAAAAATATTTTCAATGCAGCTAATGATACTGCTACAGAGTTTGGTCAACCTGGTAATCTTGTTTTAGGTGCTAATATTGCTAGTTTTAGGCGTGTTGCTGAGGCCATGATTGAGCAGGGTATCGTATAACTTTGTTATAATCATAATATAAAAAACGGCTTCTGTTGTAGAAGCCGTTGATGTGTTTCAGGACGAGACAATTAGGTCTGTCGTTAGCTTAAGTGATGGACTGGCTCCATACCATATACCGATGTATCTATTCCTTCCATGCGTGCTTTTATTTGCAATGATAGATACTGAGAGTAGTGTCTTGATTGATGCAAATTGCCGCCATGGAACCATAGTGCTTCTTGATGAGTTGGTTTCCACATGTTGCGAAGTTCTCCTTCCCATGGACCAGGATCTTTTGCTGTGTTCGATCCCATGCCCCAGCATTTACCCACTTTGTCAGCGACGTCTTGGGAGATGATTTTTGCCGCCCAGCCGTTCATAGATCCGAACCCTGTGGCGTATACGATTAAATCCGCTTCTAGTTCAGTACCATCCGTAAGCACCACAGATTTTGGTTTAATGCTCTTAATAGAAACACCGGATTTAAGCTTAATGTCTCCATTGGCTACAAGCTCTGAAGCACCCACATCAATGTAATAGCCTGAGCCACGGCGAAGGTATTTCATAAATAGACCAGAGCCATCTTCGCCAAAATCTAGTAGAAATCCAGCATCGGTTAAGCGTTGGTAGAAGTCTTTATCTTTTTCAGCAACCGCTTGGTAAGCAGGAATATGGAATTGTGGCATCACCTGAAAAGGGATGGATGCGAAGGTTAAATCCGCTTTATAGGTGGTCATGCCATTTTCGACGGCTTCTTCTGAATATAAGCCGCCTAGGACGAGCTCCATCAATGAATCAGATTTGATGATATGAGTGGATGAGCGCTGGATCATAGTGACATCAGCATCGTTTTCCCACAGGGCACAGCAGATATCATGGGCTGAGTTGTTGCCACCAAGGACGATGCATTTTTTGCCTTTATAGGCTTCTCCGCCAGGATGTTGGCTAGAGTGGTGTTGCTCTCCTTCAAAAGTATCCATTCCAGGTATGTTGGGCATGTTAGGTATGCCAGACATGCCTGTTGCTAGTATGAGTTGTTTAGGACGAAGGGTGAGTTTCTCTCCATTTTTATCAATAGTTACCCACCATTCTTGTTTCTCTTCGTCAAATTCCGCATGTGTACAGCGTGTAGATCCCCAATAATTGATCTCCATGACTTTGGTGTACATCTCTAACCAATCACCAACTTTGTCTTTTGGAGTGAAGACTGGCCAGTTTTCTGGGAAGGGAAGGTAAGGCATGTGGTCATACCAAATAGGATCGTGTAATGAGAGTGATTTATAACGATTGCGCCATGTGTCGCCCGGTTTTGGTAGGGCATCAATCACTATAGTGGGAACATCCAGTTGACGCAGGCGAGCCGCGAGACCTATGCCGCCTTGTCCTCCGCCGATAATCAGGCAATAAGGTTGTTCTGTATAACCTAGGGTGGCTTCTTCGTGTTGGCGTTTTTCAAGCCATGTTTGGCGGTTTTTATTGGCACCATGTTCAGCGCCTTTTGGACGGAGTTTGTTTCGTTTTTCAGGGTAGTCTTTAAGCTCCGTCATTGTTGTTAGGAAGGTCCAAGCAAGACCGTTACGCAATCGTAAATATGCACGTCCTCTAGCAACGGCAGTTTCAAAGGTAATCCAAGCGTCAATCACACCGTCTGTTTCAGTGGCATCTTCTTCTAATTGCCAGTTAGTCGGACAAACACGTTTTATGGTGTCAGCGATCATGTCGCTAATGGCAGTGCGACCTTCAAGGGTTTTAATGTTCCAGGTGAAGGATATTAAGTCACGCCAATACCCATTCTCTTCAAACAGTACCGCAGCATCAGTTGGGGTATTTGAGCTAAGCGTGTTCGAAAGTTTTTCTAGCCAATCCATAACGGCTATGTTTGGTTGATGTATTGTATTTAATGAAGATGTTTTTTTTGAAGGATCCGTCATAAGTAACTCCAATGTAGATTATTATTTTTATTACTACCCTAATACCAAGTTCATATGCTTGGTTTCATTTGAACTATATTGGTACTGAAGATGCAGCAGTATGCGTGCCAACAGATCGCCACGGATATTTTTTTATTATAACTTTTTGATTTATATCGTATATTTTTTAAAAGTAAGATTGATATAAATAATAATGTATTTCGTATTCGTTACACCTGTAATGCTTTTTTGTACAAGTGTAACGTCCAGTGTTCGCCTTTTAACTAAGCAGAGACGGGGAAGTTTGAGATGTTGATCTTGAGCTGGGCGATGAATCAGAATTGGGTAAAGAAGTATAGAAAGCCTGATTCTTCACGAGTAGACTGCAAGTAATCTAAAAATAAAAATAATAGCCAGGAGCAAAGAGTCTGTATGAATAATACAAGTCAGCAACGTCGGCATATTGATGCAATACTTAGCTACAGTGGCCGTCAAGCCTTAGGTAAGCATTATTCTCCCCATGAGTTAATTGGGCGTTCTTGGCAGCGATGCCTTAGTGAATATGGTTTAGACCCCAGTCAACCAAGACCAGCTCGCATTGTGACGCATCAGATTCTTCGTGAGCATCAAGATTCGGTGGATGAATTTTTGAATGTTGCGCGTGCTGGTGTTGAGCAACTTTATACGCAAATAGCAGGCTTGGGTTATGTCTTATTGCTGAGTGATTATCGAGGCATTACAGTTCAATTTTTAGGAAGTAAAAATGACGATGAACGCTTGCATAGAGCGGGTCTGTATTTAGGCGCGGACTGGAGTGAACAATATGCAGGTACTTGTGCGGTAGGTACTTGTATTCAAGAGCAACAGGCTCTAACTTGCCATCGTGTCGATCATTTTGATAGCTCCCATATTGGTTTGACCTGCACAGCAGCACCAATTAAAGACCCATCTGGCCAGTTATTGGCGGTGTTGGATATTTCCGCGCTTGATTCATCACGAACACCGGATAGTCAAAATTTTGCTTTGCACTTAACTCAGCTTTACGCTCGATTAATAGAGGATGCGTATTTTTTGAGGCGATATCGGCACAGCTTGATTTTTAAGTGCGATCAGTCTCGTGAGTTGGTTCAAGTAAATGGGCAGTGTTTATTTGCATTAAATGAAGATGGTGAGGTATTGGCTGCAAACACCGCTGGCCGTAGTTTATTATCGCAATGTCATATTATTGATCTGCCAACGGTATCCTTACCTACATTGTTAGAATGCCAATGGCGGGATATTGTCTCTATTAATTACGAAAGTAAAGATGGTATCCGAGCTTTTCGTTTATCGGGAACACAGCAAACCTTGTTTGGTATGTTGATAGAGCCCGCCACAAATGTGCCTTATCAGCCTCAACTTTCACAAATACTGGCAACTCAAGAAGAGTCTGTTTTTCAGCTTGATGGATTGAGTGCGGATGATCCAGCCATGCGTAAAACGATTAGTCTGGCAAAACGGCTACGTCATCGAGATATGAATCTACTGATTTTAGGTGACACAGGCACTGGGAAAGAGGTGTTAGCACAAGCGATTCATGACTCAAGCCATCGTGCACAGAAACCTTATATAGCTGTTAATTGTGCTGCGATTCCTGAATCTTTAATTGAAAGCGAGCTTTTTGGCTATGCGCCTGGAACCTTTACTGGTGGGCGTGCAAAAGGGGCAAAGGGATTAATTCAGCAGGCGAGTGGTGGCACTCTTTTTCTCGATGAGATTGGGGATATGCCCCTACATTTGCAAACCCGTTTACTCCGCGTATTGGCTGAAGGGCAAGTTATGCCGTTAGGCGCTCTCCAAGCGGTTGATGTGGATGTTCGTGTGTTAGCGGCCACACATTGCAATCTCGCTCAACTCATTAAAGAGGGGCGTTTCAGAGAAGATTTATTTTATCGACTTAATGGCGCTACATTAAATCTGCCCACTCTCAAAGCACGTGCTGATAAACCATATCTCATTCAAATGCTATTAAAGAAAATTAATCCAGTAGTGAGATTAAGAGCCGACGCGATGAGCGCACTTTTAGCCCATGAATGGCCAGGTAATATCCGCCAACTTGTTAATACATTAACCTTTGCTGATGCCATCTGTGAAACTGATGAAATTTCTATACAGCACCTCCCCGAAGAGTTTTTTATCCATCAAAATGGATTGGTTGAACCATTCATTCCGCTTCATCCAATTACAACTACTTATGTTAATTGTCAGGAGTCTTCTACTGACGATTCTGAGCAACAATTTTTATTAAATTTATTACGACAGCAGCGTTGGAATATATCCGCTGTTGCCAAACAATTGGGTGTGTCACGACCCACGATATATCGTCGTATGACAAAGCATCAAATAGTTCAGCCAAAGAATAGGTAATTACTAATGTAAAAAGTTACTGTGAAACATTGCTGTAAAAAAATACGGTGAGAATTTAAGCCTTGATTCCACATCCCTGACTTATGATGACTTTTCTTTTGAGTGAATTACTGAAGAAAAGGAAGATTTAGCCGTTATTATTCTATAGTAGAAGTGATTTTTCTGGGAAAGATATGAAGGATTCTTTCTTCATCTCAGTTTTTCATAGCAATGTCGCAGGGTATTTTTATGATTAGTATTGAACAAATGGCTATTGTATTAGATACATTACCAGACCCTGCATTTATCCTGTCGCGCAGTGGTAAATATATCGCCGTGTTTGGTGGGCGTGATGCTCGTTATTACCATAGCAGTGATGGGCTTGTTGGTTTGCGTATTACCGATATTGTTGAAAATGAGAAGGCTGATTGGTTTCTTGAGCAAATTGAGTTGGCACTAGACTCAGGTCAGCTGCTGAGGTATCCCCACAAAATTTCAATATAGATCATAATGTTAGCG
>TARA_R110002033_G_scaffold45795_1_pt1 | contig 65413 bp, 63 predicted proteins | sample TARA_R110002033 | Tara Oceans TARA_R110002033 (sample SAMEA4397051) | marine metagenome | biome: Polar Biome; feature: [SRF] surface water layer (ENVO:00010504); material: water (ENVO:00002006), including particulate matter (ENVO:01000060) such as... | depth 5 m
TCGTCCAAAAGACCTAGGTTGATATTCGCATCAGGATCATTGAATTTACCAGTATTTGGCTCGACATTTAGTTGATTAATCCATTCCTGTAAAAGTTCAACCCCTTTTTCATCTATCTTATTTTTAGCAATTGGAGGCATCATAATTCCTGAATCCGTACTGTTTACCCTGTAAAAAATATGTGACTTTGCAGCATTACCTGGGTATAAAATTTTTTGATCATTTCCAATACCTTCAACAACTTCACCTATACCAGCAGTTAAAAGACCAGTTTCTTCCAAAGAATTTATTAACCTTAAGTCAAACTCTGCTCGTAGTCCATTTGATGGCAAATGGCAATAAGCACAGTTCAAATCTAAATATGAACGAGCTTTATCTTCTAAGGTGGCATTGAGATCATCGATGGAGGTATGGGTCAAAAAATCTTGTGTATCAGAATCAATAATTTGTTCATCTAAAATTCCCAAGTGACTTAAAGTAACTAATTGATTGGCTACCATTCCTCCATTAATATGGGTGGAGTAATCATACTCAATATTTAAATACCTTGTTCTTGGACCTAAAGTACCTTGAGAAGATTCATTATGGCAATTTAAACATTCATTTGTCGAAGGATAGCGCCAAATTTCCGTACGTGTTCCCCCATCAGTTTTAACAACACCAATTGATTGTTCTTCACCCGTAGTCATATCTACAAGGACTGCATCTGTCTGAGAAGAATTCCATTTATACGATAAAAATGTCCAATTATTATCACTATTTTTAATTGAAATCCGCGTCTCTATTTTTGCAGTTAACTCTGGATTACTATCACTTATAGGATAATCAAAATGTTTCACTAAAACAGAACCTACCGGAAAAATCCAATTATTATTTTCTGAATATTGAATTTGTTCCTCAACAGAATCGTGTGTTCCATCATTAGGAATTGCCATCCAACGTTTCTTAACAGCTCCGTCAGACCAAAATGCATCAATCATATCATATGGTACAAAACCATTGGTCACAGTTAAATTGCCCAAATTTGTAAATACTCCAGTCTCTGAAAGTAATTGTGGAATACCAGATGATAATACCGGGGCTACGAAACGAAGTAATTGTACATTGTTTCCCTGTAACAAATAATATATACTACCGTCCTTTCCTTCCCCAAATGAAATTGGTCTCTTAGGAAGAGTTCCTAAAACAACATGACTTCCATCAGTGATATCGACAGAAAATATCTTTTGTGTAAGCCAATCAGCAGTAATATATTTTCCCTTATAGGATATAAATTCTGACCCACGATAAACTTGTCCCCCTATTATTGATTTAGCGTCATCTCTATTAAATGATGTTAATGGAACTTCATGCTCCATATTATTTAACATCTGAATATTACACTGGTTGAAGGGACCAGGTATTTCACCTTCCCAAACTGGCCAGCCATAATTTTTACCTTTGGAGACAACATTTATTTCGTCATGTGTACTTTGACCAACTTCTCCAATATATAGTTTTCCTGTTTGAGAATCTTTACTCATTCTATGAGGACTTCGATTGCCAACAGTATAATATTCCTCAAAATTATTACCTGAAGCACTTAAGAAAGGATTGTCGTTCGGTATCCAATAAAACCTACCTGAAAATTCATCAGTTTCCCCAGCATTATCAGGCATAATCCTAATTGGCGGATGACTTTTATTTGAATTCATATCTACATCTATGCGCAATACTCCACCATCTAAATTATCACTCAAATTTTGCGCACTAACAGCTCTACCTTGTTCACCTGTAGCTATATAAAGAAAACCGTCATCTCCAAATTCCATTGCTCCACCTCTATGCGTAGTGTTCAACATACGCCTTCGCATCATACGCTTTCTGGAATTTGCAACAAATGACATATTTGAAGGGTTTATTTCAAAACGATCCAAATGGATATAGTTTCCATGAAAATTTGCTAAGTCACAGCCAAAAGTGCCATTACCACCACTATTTAAAGTATCATCTCCTGTCTCTGATTCAGTAGTATAATATATGAAAATGAAGTTTTTGCCAACTTCGCCAAATTCTGGATGAATCTCCAATCCTAGAAGTCCACCGTCCCAAACTTCAATATTTGGCAAAACAGCATCGCCTATCTCATTTGTAAAATCAACCAGTAAATTTTTATTCAAAGTTCCCTGGCTATCGTCCATCCAATAAATCTTTCCATCTAATTGCCCAATTAGAACTCGATTATGATTAGGTATTGCGGTATAGGTTATAGGCCAGTCAAATCGTATATTGGAATATGCAATTTCGTAAGGTTCATGATTAAGATTAACATCTGGAAAATTATAATTTACAAATGGTCCTATTGGTTGTACATCATTATAACCAGGTCCAAAAAACATTGAACCAAAACTCATTGAGATTGAAATTATCGTGAAACCAGCAACTATTTTTAACCATCCATTTAAGCCCCTTTTTATTTTCATATTGGTATATTTAAACATCTATCTATCAACAATAATCGATTGTTAATAAATAATATATGGGATATTAAAAATTAGGGGAAAAACAATAAATTAATTGACACTATTAAAACTACGACAGTATTATATTAACGGAAAATTAACATCTAATTACCAGATAAAACACACAAAAAATCGACGATCGGCAGTATGGATCAGATTTATAAGGAAAATTAATTTTTCTAAAATAATAAATTTAATATCTATCTATGCTTCCCTTCCACCCCATCAAAAAAAGCATGATATTTTTTAAAATCATCTTTCTGGTCATCCGTAGGAATTATTGGTTCTGAAATTTTAATTTCTTTCTTACCATAATCAAAAGCAACTAATACAATGGGGACATTAGCGGTTTTAGCAATAAAATAAAAACCTGTCTTCCATTTCTCAACCTTCTTTCTTGTTCCTTCTGGAGATAGTGCTAATCGGAACTTTTTTCTTTCACTAAAAATCTGAGCCGTAGCCTTAACCGTATCATTGTTTTTTGTTCGATCTATTGGTGCACCACCTGTCCACCTAAAAAACCATCCAAATGGAGGTTTAAACAAACTCTTTTTACCAACAAAATTTATTTCCTCTTGCCATACAGCACGTATTAATAGCCCTAAGAGAAAATCCCACCAACTGGTGTGCGGTACCACTATAGATACGAACTTATCTAAATACGAAGGAAATTCGCCATTAAGTTTCCACCCTAATAATCTGAAATAGATGAATTTTGCTATTTTTTGCATCATAAAATTGAAGTGATTACCAGCTAAGTATCTAGATGGATGGATACTGTATTAAATTTTTCTGTAAATAGCTTTTAGCTTTTCAGGTGAAATAATGGACTGCCAATTTTCTCCTAGTGCATTTTCCCATAATGGAGCCATACCTAATGCTACAGAAATCATTGTGTCCATTTCAGAAGTTGACAAGTTAGAACACACTCCTTTCGGCAAAATAATTTTATGCTTTGCTAGCATTTTATTAAACACTGATACTCCTTCCGGATAAAACTCTTCTAAATATTGAAAAACTAGACAATTTCCTATGCCGTGCTTAACCCCTAAAACATAGCCAAGGCCATAACTCATTGCATGTGCTACCCCTACTTGAGAATAGGCTATACTCATACCGCCATGCCATGATGCCATCATGAGTTTTTCTCTACTTTCAGATGCTTCTATATCTTCTAAAAACACTTCTTTACAAAGCTCCAATGATTTTTCACCGTAGCTTTTACTGAAGGCATTTAAAAAGGTACCGTTAAGTGATTCAATACAATGTATATAGCAATCCATACCTGTATAGAACCATTGTTCTTTTGGCACGCCTTTAGTTAATTCTGGATCAAGTAGTACTTGGTCAAAAGTGGTATAATCAGAATTAATACCTAATTTTTTTTCCGGTCCCAACAAAACTGTTGTTCTTGAGACCTCTGCACCCGTACCACTAATAGTAGGTATACCTACATGATAAATAGATTTTTTATTTACCAAATCCCACCCTTGATATTCTGATGCATCACCTTTATTGGTGAGCATTATCGCTACAGCTTTTGCTAAATCTAACAAAGTGCCACCACCTATACCAATAACACCTGAAGGTAATTCTGTATACTTACCCCTAAGCATCTTCACAAGAGCATCTACCTGTTCTGTTTTCGGCTCTTCATCTGCTGAAATCAATATTATTTGATCACAAAATATACTTGGTATTCTATCTAAAAGTTCCGTTCCCTCAAAAACATCATCCACTAGATAAATCATCGGTGCTTCTGAATGCTTCCTTTTTGGCATCAATATATCACCTAAAGTATCGAAACTTCCTTTACCATAGACTATTCTGGGTACCATCGGAAAATTTCTAAACTCCTCTGAAGCTTTTGTTGGTATTTTCTTTAATGCCATTTTTTTATTCACCTCGATTTACATTAAACATATTCCAAAATATCCGTCAGTGTAGATATCGTCATGTATCCCTTATTCTCTACCGGTCCTTTCACTTCTTCATGTTCCCACGTGGTATGAAATGGTACGTGTATTGCCCTCGCTCCTATTTCAACTAGCGGTAAAACGTCTGATTTTAAAGAATTACCTATCATTAAAAACTCACTTGGCTCTATCTGTAAATGTTCTAGTAAATCGGTATAATTCTTTTCCTTTTTATCACTCAATACTTCTACATGATGAAAATATTCTGATAGCCCAGAACGGTCTAACTTTCTTTCTTGATCCAATAAATCTCCTTTTGTCAAAACAATTAAACGATACTTATCATTTAAACTTTTTAAAACATTTTCAACTCCATCCAACAATTCTACAGGCTGAGTAATCATTTCTTTACCAAGATCTAATAATGCACCAATTGTTTTAGATGAAACTTGATTATTAGATAGTTCAAGTGCACATTCAATCATTGAAAGCATAAACCCTTTAATACCATAACCATATAAATCTAAATTCTTGATTTCGGTCCTAAACAGTTCTTGGTCTATTTTATTCTTGGTTTCGTACTTCTCCAATAAATTGGCGAACTTATCTTCTGTATCTCTAAAGTAAGTCTCGTTCACCCACAGGGTATCATCTGCATCGAAACCGATTACATTAATTCCGTCAAAATTTATTTCCATGCTTCTTGGGCTTTCTTTAAGTCTTCAGGTGTATCTATCTCTATTCCCTGAACATCAGTTTCTACCATTTTAATCTTCTTGCCATACTCTAAATAACGTATAGCTTCAATTTTTTCTGTTGCCTCTAATTGCAACATTGGTAACCGCTGAAAATCTACCAACGCACTTTTTCTAAATGCATATATACCTTTATGTTTAAAATAAGTGGTATTTGAATCTTTAGCTCTTGGATAAGGTATTGGAGATCTTGAAAAATATAATGCAAAATTTCTATTATCCACAATTACCTTTACAGTATTAGGATTGTTGATTTCCTCTTCATCTGTAATTTTCACCATCAAGGAGGCTAAATCAATCTCCTTATGCACATCATCTTCAAAAACTTTTAATACTCCTTCTAAGCTTTCTCTATCTGTAAATGGTTCGTCTCCTTGTACATTTACAATAATATCCACATCCATATGCATAACCGCTTCAGCTATTCTATCGCTTCCACAATCATGTTCTTTTTTGCTCATGATAGCCAAACCACCCTCTTTTATGATGGTTTCGTAAATAATATCACTATCGGTGACTACATACACTTCATCGAACAACTTTGTGTGTACTGCTGCTTGATAAGTTCTTAAAATGACCGGTTTACCAGCCAAATCTTGCATTAATTTTGCAGGAAATCTCGATGCCGCATAACGGGCAGGAATCATTGCTATTTTCTTCAACTAAATCTAATTTAAGTTTTTGCTTTTGGTCTTAAGCTTCTATAAATTCTAAAGATTATTACCAAAATAATAATAACCAAAACGGCAGCAAGTATCGGTGCAAATATAGAAGCCACAGATACTACTGCAGCTGCCCCTGTTTCAACAGTCGTTAATACAGGGTTTGCTAAACCACCGGTTGTTGCTGTAGAAGCCAATCGACCGGTTGCTCCTGCGCCCTTTATCGCCGTAGCAGTTCCTCCACCTGCAATTATTGCAAGAGACCAAGTTATTACTGGATCTAAATCTGCAACGGTTGAAACCATAACTGCAGTACCGGCTATTGCAGCTAAAGGCACGGCAATACTGTCCAGTAAATTATCGAACCAAGGAATGAAGTAAGCGAATATTTCTAAAAATGTAGCAATACCTAAGGTTAAAACAGCTACCAAACTTCCAATCCATTCCCAATTATCATTTAATTCCCAAACTCCAAAATAAGAGGCCAGGCTTAGTGCAAATAAGGGTAAAAACACCCTAAAACCCACAGAAGCCGCTAATCCTATTCCTAAAAATATACTTAAAACTGTATCGGTCGTCATATTAAATTTACTATTAAAAAGTATATTTTATTATATCAATAATCACTAAAATAATCTTTTCTTAATCAAGAAAAAAATCATCCTTAAACCCAATAAGGTACAATTTATTTTTTGCTCTTGTAACTGCGGTATATAGCCATCTTAAATATTCTTTATCTATACCGTTAGGTAAGTAAGGTTGCTCTATAAAAACGGTATCCCATTGTCCACCCTGAGACTTATGACATGTTATGGCGTAAGAAAATTTAACTTGTAACCCGTTAAAATATTTATTGTTCTTTACACCTAGAAACTTCTTGTACTTAGAGCTCTCATGGGCAAAATCTTTCATTACTTCTTGGTAAAGTCTATTACCATCTTCATATGATAAAGAGGGAGATTCCGCTGCTATGGTGTCTAATAACAAAACTGTTTCAAACGGAGGCATATTTGGATAATCAACCATTTTTACCTTAACCTCAGCAAATTTGAAAGTGTAAATTTCCTTAATATCATATATTTCTAAAACCTCTATAATATCACCGTTTGCAATAAAACCGGCTTCCGTGCTTGGTTTTAACCAATAGTAGTTATTCTTAACCACCATCATAAAATCGCCTACAGCAATATCATTCTCTAAAAATAAAATTCGCTCTCTTATATTCTGATTGTAAAGATTTGCACGTTTATTAGATCGAACTATAAATGCAGTTTCTTCTTTACCATTTTCTGAATAAGAACTATCTATTGCCTCTTGAATTTCATTGCCATCTATTAAACGTACAATATCCGTAAAAGGGTTTACGTCAAATTTAAAATCTTCAAAGAAATTACTTTGTAATTGTTCTCTTAACAAAGTTGCATTAGCCAATATCCCCGAATCGCCCGCTTGCCGAACAACTTCATTCAACTCTAAACGAACAACTTCCTTATTGTAGTTTAATGACAGCTTATCCCCATCCAACGCCGGACTCAACACTAAATGTACTGGTGGTAATTGAGCAGTATCCCCAATTAAAAGTAATTTACATTTATGACCTGAATACACAAACATCATTAAATCATCTAATAAAGAACCGTTTTCAAATAATTTTGAATCTGCAGCAGTATCTGGTATCATAGAAGCCTCATCAACAATAAATAATGTGTCTCTGTGCTTATTTGGCGCTAAAACAAATTGCACTCCACCACCACTTTGTTTTTTAGGAAAATAAATTTTTCTATGAATTGTAAAAGCCTGCGTTTTTGAATAATTAGACATCACTTTTGCCGCCCTACCAGTAGGTGCCATAAGTACTGCTTTCTTCTGAACCTTCCATAAACTGTTAACTAAAGTCCCTATTAAGGTCGTTTTACCAGTACCGGCATAACCTTTTAATAAAAAAACTTCATCTTTAACTGTTGACAATGTAAATTCCGCTAACTTTTGCAAAGCCACTGATTGTGTGGCAGTTGGTGTATGTGGAAATTTACTTTCTAGTATACTATAGAATGATGCGGGAGTTGTTGGTTTCATGAGCCCTCAAAGATAAAGATGATTTTTAGGCTAAAAACTTTTACCATTAAAAAAAAATTGTAGATTTGTGAAGACCACTAAATAAAAATAACACATACGAAATGAAGACCATTATACAAATTGTACTTTGGATTGGATGTATCGCTTTAGGATACTTTATTTACAACTCCATAACTGGACCAATCAAATTTAAAGAGGTAAAAGAGGAACGTTTTTCTCAAGTTATTGCCAAGTTAAAAGATATTAAGAATTCTCAAGAAGCTTACAAAACAGTAAACGGTAAATATGCAAATGACTTTAACAGTCTTATTCGTTTTATTGATACTGGTAAATATGTAATTACACAACAGAGAGATTCGTCTTTCATGGAATTCGATAAAGCATATGGAATCGATATGTTGAAAGAAATGAAAATTATCGACACGTTAGGTTTTGTTTCAGTAAAAGATTCACTTTTTAAAAGTGATGGTAGATATAAAAGCTTAATGGAAGTACCTACAGCTGCAAATGGCGAAAAATTTGAGATGAAAGCTGGATTTGTTGAGAAAAGTGGATATAAAGCTCCTGTTTTTGAAGTAAAAGTTGATAAAGAGGTAGTTCTTTATGATCAACCAAAAGATCTTTTATCTCGTGAAAAAGCTGCATTAAGTGTAGAAGAAGTTAATGGACCATCTATTAAAGTAGGTTCTTTAGACGATGTTAGCACAACTGGTAACTGGCCTGCTATTTATGACAAAAAAGAAAAAAAATAGTAGCTTAAATATAGCGGATAAAAATTTTAAGAAATTGTCCATTCAGGTTAGCTTGAATGGACTTTCTTTTTGTGTGGCAGATACTGTCTCACAAAAAATCTTGATTTCTGATAGGGTTGATTTTTCAGATGAGAAAAATCCTATGGAGATTAAGAATGAATTGGAAAATCTATTTCAACAACATGATATTGAAGAAATGCAATTTGATGAAGTTGTAGTTGTTCACAGAAATACCCTTTTTGGACTTGTACCTAAATCCCTATTCCAATCAGACAATTTAAACGAATACCTTAAATTTAATACGAAAGTTTTAGCCACCGATGTTTTAGCTTTTGACGAGGTAGAAAATCATGATTTAGTAAATGTCTATGTACCTTATGTAAATATCAATAATTACATATACGATTTATTTGGCGAGTTTAATTTCATGCATAATGGCACCGTTTTATTACAGTCATTAATGAATAATCAATCGCAAAGCTTAGAAACCACATGTTTTGCCCATGTAAATAAAAACCAACTAGATATTACCGTTTTAAACCAGCGCAAGCTGCTACTCTACAATAGTTTTAAATACCATACTAAAGAAGACTTTGCATATTATCTTTTATTTGTAATAGAACAATTAGAATTAGACCCTAAAACAGTTACAGTTAAGTTATTTGGTGCTATAGAAGAGGATGATGACATTTATCAATTATGTTATAATTACATTCAAAATATCAGCATCTTTGCTCCATCAACACCACAGTTGATAAAGCTTGGAGAACCAACAGCATCCTCTTTAGATTTCACACTTATTAATACGATATAATGCGCATCATTTCAGGAAAACATAAAGGACGTAATTTAACCGCACCAAAAAATTTACCTGTAAGGCCTACTAAAGATATGGCCAAAGAAAGTTTGTTCAATATTTTGAGCAATAACTATTATTTTCCTGATTTAAAAATACTTGACTTATTTGCAGGTACAGGAAACATAAGCTATGAATTCTCATCTAGAGGAGTTGACGATGTTCTTGCAATAGATGCACACTCAGGATGCGTAGATTTTATTGATAAGACTGTAACGCTTTTAGACATGAATATTCGTACTCTAAAAAGTGACGTTTTTTCATTTTTAAAGCGAAATACCGAAAAATTCGACATTATTTTTGCTGATCCATTTTATGATATGGATTTGACCGATTTTGAGAAACTACCTCAACTAGTTTTTGAGAATGATTTATTATTAGAAGACGGGGTTTTAATCATTGAACACTCTAACCGTACCAGCTTAGCCGAATTTCCACACTACAAAAACTCTAGAAAATATGGTGGTAGTGTTTTTAGTTTTTTTGAGAAATAAAACTTTCCATTACACTTCTGCTCACAAAACAAGCAACTAAATTTCAAAGCTTCAGTAAAGTTTCAAACTCAATACTTAAGTTTTTTAAAAAAGCAGGCCATAAGCCGGATTCTGTAGACTAAAAAATTAGAATTCCTTATCATTTATCTAGGCAATGGGTTACCCCAATGCTCTAACCGCCTACCCTTCGGCTTGAGCGTGCAGCCCTTAAACACCGATTTACATGACGTTTCACCGTATAGAGTTTACCTGGTTTCACTACAGCCGAACTGTACTTGCTTTCTGTTGCACTTGTCCTCACTTTTCAGCGGACGGGCGTTACCCGCTATACTGCACTATGGTGTCCGGACTTTCCTCTCCCAATTACTTGGCAGCGATAAGGTGGCCTGCTTTGCGCAAATGTACTGCAATTGTTGATAACTATGGATGATCTCTATTCTTAATTCTCGTTAGTATTCACTGCTATATTTATATTTGTATAAGTTTAATCAGAGATAGAATTTTGGAACCATTTATCGTATCGGCCAGAAAGTATAGACCTCAAACATTTAAAGATGTTGTAGGTCAACAATCTATTACCAATACGTTACAAAATGCAATAGACCAAAATCACCTAGCCCAAGCACTATTATTTTGTGGACCTAGAGGTGTTGGTAAAACTACTTGTGCACGTATTTTGGCCAAACAGATAAATTCTGATGGCACGGAACAAGAAAATGAAGATTTTGCTTTCAACATTTTTGAATTAGATGCCGCATCTAACAACTCTGTAGACGACATTCGAAATCTTATAGATCAAGTACGTATACCGCCACAAGTTGGTAAATACAAGGTTTATATTATCGATGAGGTACATATGTTATCTCAATCCGCTTTTAATGCTTTTCTAAAAACCTTAGAAGAACCGCCAAAGCATGCTATTTTCATTTTAGCAACTACAGAGAAACATAAGATTATACCTACCATTCTTTCTAGATGTCAAATATTTGATTTTAAAAGAATTACGGTTAAAGATGCTGCTGAGTATTTAAAATATATTGCTGAGAACCAAGGTATAAATGCCGAAGATGATGCTCTTCATATCATTGCCCAAAAGGCTGATGGTGCTATGCGTGATGCCTTATCTATATTTGATAGGGTCGTTAGTTTTTCAGGCGCTGAACTTACACGTAAAGCAGTCACAGAAAACTTGAATGTATTAGACTACGACACTTATTTTGAAGCAACAGATTTAATTTTGGAACATAACATTCCAAATCTTCTATTACTTTTCAATAAGACATTGTCACTTGGTTTTGATGGTCACCACTTTATATCTGGTCTAGCTTCGCATTTTAGAGATTTAATGGTATGCCAACATCCAGACACTATTACATTACTTGAAGTTGGTGAAGCAGCACAGCAATTATATAGAGACCAAAGTAAAAGAACATCTCCTTCATTTTTATTGCAAGGTTTAGATATCGCAAATGACTGTGATCTAAAATATAAAACAAGTAAGAACCAACGCTTACTAGTTGAACTAACTCTTATGAAGCTTGCCTCTATCAATTTTGATGGAGAAAAAAAAAATCCTGAATCTGTAGCATTACAGAATAAGACTATTGATTTTATTGCTCCTTCTGCTTTTTACAAGCAACTACCTAAACCACCTGCAAAAGTTTCTGAAAATAGTACTACTGTTTCTAAAGAAGTAAGTAATCAAAAAATTCAAGCTAAAGCTACACAAGAAAATGGTAGTCCTAAACAACCAGAAGCGCCAACCAATGTTAAAATAGCTGCAAAAACTGAGCAAGAGCAAGTTTCTTTAAAGACTAAAGAACCAGAGCTAGTAGCCAATCAAAATAATTCTAGCCCAGAAGTAAAGGAAATTGCAAAAAAACTGACTATTAATCGCCCTACAAAAAGGGTTTCTGGTTTGTCCATATCTAGTCTTAATGCAAAAAAACAACATGAGCTCAATAAAATTGAAGTTGTAATAGATGAGAACAACTTACCTAAAGACCCATTTACAGAAGAAGAATTACGTAAACACTGGGCAGATTTTATAGAAATCATAGATAAGAAAGGGCAAAAAATTCTAGCTTCTAACCTACACTCAGATATTCCTAAATTAAAAGAGAATTTCGCTATTCACTTAGAGCTTCCTAACGGAACTATGAAGAAAGAAATTGAGCGTGAGCAGTTTGAATTGATGGAATATCTACGAACTAAGTTGAATAATCACTTTGTTCATTTAGAAATTACGGTAAATGAAACTACAGTAACAAAATTTGCATTTACTCCCGAAGAAAAGTATGAAAAATTAAGGAAGAAGAATCCAGTTATTGATTTATTAAGAACAGAATTCGACTTATACCTTTAGTTTTCTTTTTATTCTAAAGGCAAACACTAAAAGTGTTATGGAAATTATTAAGGATCCAAATGCCTCTCTACCTAACTCTACAGTTTCTATATCTCCATCGTTTAAATCAAAACCTTGAAAATCTGACGGATATAAATACACAAAATTTATAAAAGCTAACACTCCTAAAACTAACGGTACTAAAAATCCTATTTTATTCAAAGCGAATAAAAGAGATACCAATGCAGCAATTCCGTATATAATTATCCAATGTAGAGAATCGGGATCATTGTATTGTAATACAGCACTAATTGTAAATAAAACCGCAAAAAGATAACCTAAAACCTTAAATAATTTATTCATTTGAAATTAGTTTAATAAATGATCTTCAATAAGATCACGCACTTGTATTGCCGTAATTTTCTGATGATTATCACCCGTTACATGATTACTAATGAAAATAGGGAAATCCTCAATATCTTCAGTTAATCTCCCATGAGAACCTTTTATTAAAGTTGCATCAATAGGAATTATATCCATCACCGTTCTAAAGCCCATTTTCTTTTTAAGAAGTTTACCCACCACTTTCGCCATCACCAATTTATCTTTTGGATCTGTCATCATTTCAACAGGATCATATCCAGGCTTTTTATGAATGTCTACCATTCGTGCATAGTCGGGAGCTTTTGAATCATCTAACCAAAAGTAGTATGTAAACCAAGAATCTTTATCTGCAACTACCACAATATCTCCACAGCGTTCATGATTTATATGATAGTTTTTTAAATCATCACCATAAAGAACTTTTTCAACACCTTCAACTGATTTTATAATTTTCGCTACACGTGCAATGTCTTTTGAATCTTTGCAATATACATGTGCTATTTGATGGTCTGCAACTGCAAAAGCATCACTCTCACCAGCATCCAAGAGCTCTAAGCCTCTTTCTTCACGCACGGCAATCATACCTTCTCTTCTTAATACTCTATTAAGATGAACAGGTCTGTTTACATTTGTAATTCCGTATTCCGAAAGCAAAATTACCCTAGCATTCAATGCTTCATAATGCTTTACTAATTGCTCAACAACAGTATCTATTTCTTGAAGGTCTTTTGAAATGATTTCAAAATCAAGACCATATCGCTGCAAATTATAATCTAAGTGTGGAAGGTAAATCAATGTCAAATCTGGATTATGCTTTTTGTCTGTCAACAAAGCGGCATCGGCTATCCATTTAGAGGAATTGATAGTTGTTTTAGGTCCCCAAAATTCGAACAAAGGAAACGTACCCAAGGCTTTTTGCATATCATCTCGTAATTGTGGAGGATATGAATAAACATCAGGAATTTTTCTTCCGTCTGCCAAATAATTTGGTCTTGGGGTAATGCTAAAATCTACATTAGAATACATATTGTACCACCAAAAATGATTAGCACAGGTAAAATCAGGATACTTTTCCTTTAGATCATCCCAAAGTTTAGGTTGCTGTACCAATTTATTGGACTGTCGCCAAAACTTAACTTCACATTCATCTTTAAAATACCAGCCATTACCCACAATACCATGTTCCGCCGGCCATTTACCTGTAACATATGTAGATTGCACTGCACAGGTAACCCCTGGCAATACAGGCTCAATATAAGCAGCTTCACCTTTTTCTAAAAACGATTTTATAAACGGAGTATGCTCACCTATCAACCGTTTCGTTAACCCAACTACATTTATGACTACCGTTTTTTTCATGCTACATGTGTGATTTAAACCACTCTATTTCTCTTATTATGGATACTGTTAAATCTTGTTTCAAATCTGTAGGCAAAACATCCCACGTATAAGTTTCGATTTCTAAATGTTCAGATACCGGATTAGATTTAATGAAATCTATCGTCTTTAAAATATGATCTTGTGTTGAAAACAACTCTCCATATTTTTCCAAGAAAATGGGAACATGATAATGCGCCCGAAGTTCTTTATGATTTCTTTCTCCATCTAAAACTAATGGCAGATCACTGTATGTTTTTACCTTACCATCTATTTTCTCAGTGACTTGGTGTAAATAGGTAGGCTCATTAAATTGAGATAGTTCCTTCCAAATACGCTCATTGTCCTTCCCATTAAATAGAATTTTAAGAGCTGCACTTACTTGAATTTTACCAACTCTTATATTTTCTTTTTTAAACTTCGCAAACGTATCTTCCGGCTCTTCATATGCTAAAGAAAAATGGCAAACGTCATAACAAACGGTTAGATATTTTTTAATTACCGCTTCAGCTTCTTCTTCCCCTAAACCCAGTTCTTTCTTAAAATACTCACCCCCTAAAGGCAGTAAATAGTTTGTATAAAAAGATACCACTTCATCACTATTTTCTAATAAACCATCTGGCTCAGGTTCAATATCTAAATGCAAGTATTTCCCGGTACTTTTCTCTAATTCAAGTAATTGCTTAGCAACTTCTAGCATATTTTTAGCACCAATCTCAAATGCATTTTGAGTATCGTTTTCCGTCTCATGCCAATATTTATAGGTAATTGGTGAGGTTGAAATTCCACCATTCAATCCATCAGGCAATAATTCTGATAATTGGCGAAACAATCGTTTTGTATAAGTCAGACGTTTATCTGTTGTCCAATCTGGAGCGTGTACCATATCTTTTACACGTTCATCATGAAAATTACCATAAGGAAATCCGTTCATGGTAAAAACGTATACATTATTTTCTGATAGCCACTTTTTGAAATTGAACAAGTTACCCCCAATTTCTAGTTCTTCACTAGCCTTATTGGATAAACGTAGCCCTAGACCAAATGGTTGATCTTTTGAAACCTTATGCTTTATAGCGGGTACATGTTTTTTTATACTATCAAAAGTACTTTTCCAATCTTGACCAGGATGAATATTGGTACAATAAGTTAAGTGAAGATTCTCCTTTATTTGCATTGTTTTAATTTAATGCGAATTGATGATTCAATTTTAAAACAGCCTTAGCCATCAGCTCCATATCAATAGTATGGACATCGTGCTTAACACCTAAATCAGAAATTAAGGTAATTGTCAATTGACCACCTAAATGCTCTCTAAACTCCTCTATGCCATCTAACAAGGATTGAATCTCGTTAGAACTTTCAACAGGGAGTGCAAGATCAAAACCTATTGAGATCATTACATCTAAAATATGTTGTAAATCTGCCTCTGAAATTAAACCTGTTAATTGAGCATAAGTTACATCTAGGGCAATTCCTTTTGCTACCGCCTCACCATGTCGTAATTCATAATTAGTCATGAATTCCATTTTGTGGGCAGCCCAATGTCCAAAATCTAATGGTCTAGATGAACCAGATTCAAAAGGGTCACCACCTTGGGCAATATGCTGCATATGCATTTCTGCACATTTATAAATTACATATTGCATTGGCTCCATTTCCCTATGCTTTAGTTTTATGGCATTATCAGAAATATACTCAAAGAACGATTTATCTTTTATTAACGCAACCTTTATTGCTTCAGAAATACCTGAAATCCAATCACGTTGCTCTAAAGTTTCTAAAAAATTGCTATCATTTATAATCGCGTATGGCGGTGCAAATGTTCCTAAGAAATTTTTCTTTTTAAAAGCATTTACGCTATTCTTTACCCCAACCGCAGAATCATTCTGAGATAGCACTGTAGTAGGTATTCTAATCAATTTAACGCCTCTATGTGCTATTGCAGCAGCATAACCAACCATATCAATCACTGCACCACCTCCTATTACTACAACAAATGAATGACGACAGATTTTGTTATCATTTACTCCCTTTAAAACGGATTCAACAGCTTCATCACTATTCTTAACTTGCTCTCCACCAGGTAACACCAAAGCACTTGTATACTTTATAGTCTGTTGATGTTTTTCACAATATGCCGAAATTTGATTTATTAAAGCTGGGTGATGATTTTTTACCCCATCATCTATAACGAAAAGTAATTTTACGGGTTCAAAATCTTTGTAATCCGCTATTAATTTTTCAAATAAAGGATTCTCCAAAGAAAATAATCCAGAAGTAAAATACAATTGATAATCATATTGTACTTTAAAAGACTGTTTTATAGGTTGTAATTGCATATGAATTTATGTTACTGCAAATAATTTAGACAAAAGCATTGATAATGGTAAAAGCAACAAAACTGCCAATGCTAAGTACCAATCTGAAAAACCAGCTACCCAGCATGCGTTCATGACAACAAGTGACAAAACACCAGACATAACCGCTTTTTTGATATTGCTTGGTGAATTTTCTTTAAAAGCCTTTACTAATGGCTTGAAAATTAAAAATCCGAACAATATTAGAAACGGTAATAACACTATTAGATTGTCTTTCTGTTGCATTACAACTAACGCAATAGACAGTATAACTATTGCATACAAAATACCTGCCCAAACAATGTGTTTTTTATTGTTTCCATGAACTTCTCCTCTGCTTATTAAAGTAATAGCAAAAATATATACTACCGGAACAATTGAAATGTACCAATGAGAGAGCGTTCCTAAAATAGACATACCCATTAGCAAATTCAATCCACGACAGATTCCCATATTTAAAGGACCTGAAAATGAAAATTGTTTAAAGTATGCATCGTAAGTTAATATCGCTATTGTCAAAGCAATTGATATTAGCCCCGACAACAAACTACATTTAAAAGCCAATGTTATACCTATTAGCATTAAAATAATTCCAAAATAAACCGCTTCCCTCTTAGGAACAAGTCCGCTAGGTATTGCCCTTTCCGGTCTTTCAACAGCATCTAACTCTGCATCAAAAACATCATTGAATACAACACCACCTGCGTAGAGTGCTATAGAAGAGAACACCAATGACAAAATATCAGCACTCTGATCTTCAAGAAATTTAAGTACTTCAATATTTTTAAGATATAAAGCTATAGCAGTACCTGCCAAAATATCTGCCGCTGCAGTTGGCAAATTTGCGGGTCTTGCCAAACGAGCAAAACCCATTAATTTCTCCTTCATCCTAAGTAATTTGGTCTTCGTCTATTCGTGGTTTCTGACCTCTTAAAACACTATTATCATTAAATAATTGCGATTGATTAATGCTATCTGGTTGTAGCCAATGTGCCTCTTTCATTTTTCCATTCTTACTAAAAGCATCCAAGGCATTTTGATAACAAGTCTTTCTTACATCTTCCATTGAAATACCTCTTTTCAACATCAAAGAAGCTGTTTTTGGCACAGCCAAAGGATCACTAACGCCCCAATCTGCTGAACTATCTACAATTATATTAGAGCTTCCATATTTTTTAACAACCTCAACCATACGTTCATTTCCCATTTTAGTTTTAGGGTAAATTGTAAATGCAGCTATAAATCCACGATCTAAAACTTCTTTAACCGTTTCTTCGTTATTATGATCTATAATTACATTTGCAGGGTCTAAACCATGTTCTAAGCAAACTTCCATGCTTTTGATAGTACCGGCTTTTTTATCTCGGTGCGGAGTATGAACTTGTACGGTCATATCCAATTCTTTGGCCATATCCAACTGCATTCTAAAAAACTTATCTTCTGCAGGCGTTTGGTCGTCATATCCTATCTCCCCTATAGCTACAACATTTTCTTTATGTAAGTATAAAGGCAACAGCTCAATTACTTGCTCTGCCAATGCTTCATTATTGGCTTCTTTAGAATTTAAACCTATTGTACAATAGTGCTTTATACCAAATTGACTAGCTCTAAAAGGTTCCCAACCTACTAGACTACTAAAGTAATCTTGAAAAGAACCAACTTGGGTTCTAGGCTGACCTAACCAAAAAGAAGGTTCTATTATTGCTACTACCCCCGCAGCTGCCATTGCCTCATAATCATCCGTGGTTCTTGACGTCATGTGTACATGCGGGTCAATAATCATCATTTTATCTTCCATTCTTTTATTGTTTAATCGTTTTCCAATTAATTTGCCCGTCTGCCACTTTATGTTTCAACTCCGGCTTATTATTTAAAAGTGCTATTGCTTTATCATTTTCTGAATAATAACAACATAACGCACCTGATTTATTCTCAATCACATCTTCACTTTCAAGAAGCGTATTCATGTCATTTAAAAGTTCTTCATTCAAAAATTTTGAAACAGGTCGCCAAAACATCGGATCTATTTTTCTAGAGGCCGCCCATCTTTCATGAGCATAATCTGATATAATTCTAGTAAGATCTTCATTTGCCCTTTCATCAACAGACTCTATTTGCGAAAGATCGCGCTCCATAAATGCGGCCTTTAAATACATTTGATTCCACTGTTGATCATTAAAGTATTTTGCCGGATATGGATTATTCAACGAAATTGCATCAAAAATTATTGCAATATTGGTACGTAATGCCTCTACTGCAGTTTGCTTATAGGCTTCAGGGTTTGGTAATAAAACCAAATATTTCAAAAATGTTTCCAATTCACCAGTATCAGCTACCTGAATAATATTAGCCACCTTAGGTGTATAAAATTCTATGTCTTGGCTTAGAACTTCTGACAATAGATATATACGTGCTACCTGTAGAATATTTGCTTTATGTGCATTAAAATAGCGTGAGCTATCATTATCTAAATCATCGAACGAAATAGGCTTTGATGCACTAAATTTGACATTCAAAAGACTATAGGTCATAAATAAATCTTTTGACGATTTATTTCCTGCCATCTTTTCAATTTTATCTTTCAACCAAGCAATACTTTCTGGCTTTCCGTATTTGATTACTATATTCTGGATATCTTCTCGATTGTGCATTTTATAATAAAGATTGACTTTACTTCAAAAATAATTATTATTCATCAGTAAGTTGCGCAGGTTCTTAATTATAATTGGTGAGGTCTTCAAAATCTTTCTAATTTTGAAAAAAAGTAAACTATGCTAGGCTTAAAATTACCAACTGATCCAAGATGGGTAAATATTGTTGAGAAAAATATTGATGAAATACTTACAGACCATGCTTATTGTGAACAAAAGGCTGCTAGTACAGCTATCTCTTTGATTGTATCTTTTCCTGAATATACTGAACTTGTTGAGGAAATGGTAGCTTTATCAAGAGAGGAAATGGGGCACTTTAAAATGGTACATGACCTTATTCTAAAACGCGGAAATACATTAGGAAGAGACCGTAAGGATGATTACGTTATTGAACTAATTAAATTTTTTCCTAAAGGTGGTAGCAGAACTACACAATTGGTTCATAGATTATTATATGCCGGTTTAATCGAGGCACGCAGCTGTGAACGTTTTAGATTACTTTCTGAAGAATTGGAAGACAAAAAATTAGCCGACTTCTATCATAAATTAATGATAAGTGAAGCCGGCCATTATACTATGTTCTTAAAATTTGCCCGTAAATATGGGGAATTAGAAGAGGTTAATAAGAAATGGAACAGTCTTTTGGAATATGAAGCCCAAATCATGAAAAATTTAGGTACAAAAGAATCTATTCACGGTTAACCTATTCATTGGATTCTAAACTCTTTAAGTAATAGTTATAGGTCTCAAATTGTGATCGTATTTTAGGTACCGATGTTTTACGGTATGCATTGTCTTGCGCCATATTAAAAACACGAGCCTTTGTATTATCCCTCCAACAGATATCATAAGTTTCCATTAATTCCTTTTTAATATCCTCATCATAAATTGGACAACCTACTTCTACCCTATAATCTAAATTTCTTGTCATCCAATCTGCAGATGATATATATATTTTTGGATCACCACCATTTGCAAAAGCAAACAACCTTGTATGTTCTAAAAATTTGTCAACAACACTAATCGCTTCTATGTTTTCACTCATGCCCTCAACACCTGGTATTAAGCAACATATACCTCTTATGATCAACTGGATCTTTACCCCCGCCCTACTAGCTTCATACAACTTATCTACCATCTTGTAAGAGGTAAAACTGTTCATTTTTATTTTAATGTAAGCTTCTTTTCCCTGCTTAGCATTAGCGATTTCATTATCTATTAATTTTATGAAAGCATTTTTAGTGTAATGCGGAGAAACTATAAGATGCTTGTATTTATTGATTTTGTACGTTGTTTCAAAGAAATCAAATACTTTGTTCAATTCCTTTAAAATTGGATCATACGCTGTAAACAAGGTATAATCCGTATAAATTCTTGCTGTAGATTCATTAAAATTACCAGTACTTACAAAACCATATCGCTTTAATGAGTCGCCTTCTTCACGCTCAATTAAACATATCTTACTATGCACTTTTAAACCCGGTACACCAAAAATCAACTTTACCCCTTCAGCTTGAAGTTGTTCGGCATATTCAATGTTTGCTTGCTCATCAAAACGAGCTTGTAACTCAATTTGTACCGTAACCTGCTTACCATTTTTAACTGCATTAATCAATGATGCCGCTATTTGAGAATTACTTGCCAGTCTATAAACCGTAATTTTAATTGTACGCACCTTAGGATCAAGTGCCGCTTCTCGTAAAAATTTTAAAATATAGGTAAAGGTGTGGTATGGAGTGTATTGCAGATAATCTTTTTTTGCAATGCTTTCTAAAATACTTCCTTCGACACTTAAACCTTTTACAGGTAACGCTGTTATTTTATCATACAATAGGTCTTTTCTCCCTAAACTAGGAAACCCCATATAATCTCTACGGTTATGATATCTACCACCTGGTATTACACTATCCGTATCTTCAATATTCATTTTTTCCTTTAGAAAAGTCAATGTATCTCTACTGATACTTTTATCATATACAAAACGAACCGGATCACCCGTTTTTCTATGCTCTACACTAGAAGATATTTTCTCAATAAAACTCTTACTTAAATCATTATCAATATCAAGTTCTGCATCTCTAGTAATCTTAATCATGTGAGCAGATATCGAATCGTATTCGAACATGGTAAAAATATTGTCCAAGCAATATCTAATTAAGTCATCTAAGATGATGATAAAGCTCTTATCACCTTCGTCTGGTAATACAACAAAACGGTCTATTCCTTTAGGAATTTCAATTAAAGCATATCGTTTCTCCTTTTCACTTTCTTCACTTTTAATAACCATTTTAACTGCTAAATACGCAGCAGTGTCTTTTAAGGTCGGAAAACGAGTAAGATCATTTAATATAATGGTCATCAACTGTGGACTAACCTCTTTTAAGAAATATGCCTTCACAAATTCCTTTTGGTTTTCGTTCAGTTCTGTTTCCTTGATGATAAAAATGTTCTTACCCTCAAGTTCATGCTCTATTCTTCTAAGTATGGTTAAACTCTTGGTTTGCTGCTCAATTACAATATTCGTTATCTCCTCTAAAAGATCTTTAGCCTTCTCACCACCCAAAACGCTCTTTCCTGTTTTACCAGCCTCTACAATACGCTTTACAGTTGCATAACGCACTTTAAAAAATTCATCTAGGTTGTTAGAGAAAATACCTAAAAAACGAAGTCTTTCAATTAAAGGCACGTTCTTATCTGCGCTTTCTTGTAAAACACGCTCATTAAACCATAACCAACTTATTTCTCTATTTACGTATTGATTGTTATTTTTTATCATGCTTTTAGTTGCTTCGGAAAAATGGTTTGTATTGTTGAGCCTTTTGAAATGGAAGCCCAAGAATCTTCGTTAAATTTTATATGCACCAACCCACTTGTAGGTACATTATCTATATGCTTGTCACCTAATGAATTAGCTAAATAGGTAAAGGTATGATTGTGACCGAATAAAAGTACATTCTCTAATTTATTATCTAAACCCTGAATAAGTTCAAGCACTTTTTCTCCAGAAAAATCATATAAATCTTCTACTATACTACAATTTTCTAAAGGATAATTTAATGCTCTTAAACATATCATACAAGTGTGAAAAGCCCTATTTGCCGGACTCGTGAAAACACGATCTATTTTTAAGTTTTTACTTTTAAGCTCATTACCCACTAATTGGGCATCAATGATACCTCTTTGCAATAATGCCCTATCTTGATCACTTACATTAAGTTCCCATGAAGATTTACCATGGCGCATTAAAAATAGATTCTTCATATTGTATATTTAAGGAGCCAAACGATCCATTTTCCAGTCAAAATCTTCGGTTAATGTATAACGAATACGGTCATGCAACCTATTTGGTCTTCCCTGCCAAAACTCCATTGAAACCGGTCTTACCAAATAACCACCCCAATGTTCTGGTCTTTCAATTTCTTTTCCGCTATACTCTTTTTCTAATTGTGAAAGTTTGTCTTCTAAAACGCCTCTTGATTCTATGACCGTACTTTGGTCAGAAACTAATGCACCTAACTTACTTCCGTCTGGTCTAGATTCAAAATAACCATCAGACAGATTTTTTGCTAACTTTTCAGCAGTACCTTTTATTATAATTTGGCGTTCTAAATTCGGCCAAAAAAATGAGAGACAAATTTTAGGGTTTTCACTTAACGCCCTTCCTTTTTCACTGTTGTAATTAGTGTAAAATATAAAACCTTCATGGGTATACTTTTTAAGAAGAACTACTCTACTTTTTGGAAAACCGTCTAAACCTACAGTTGAAACCGTCATGGCGTTAGGTTCATCTACTCCATCTGATTTTTCGACCTCGTAAAACCAAGTCTGGAATAGTTGAATAGGATTGTCAGATATACTGTCTTCCATCAACGCACTTTTCTCGTATGATTTTCTGTAATCGCCTAAATCTTTCTGCATCATTTTCGTGTTAAAAACAAGATAAACAAAGTTCTAAAAAGAAAGGAAAATAAATGGTATAAAAATGGATTAAAACATCTAAAAATCGAAAGTCTTTCCGTCATCGGCAAGCAGAACATTTGGAAAAACAGTAGACGCTTCTTCTTTAAAAAGTTCTATAGATTTATAACGCGTAGAATAATGACCTAACACTAAGGTTTTTACGTTAGCATCTTTAGCTACTTTTGCAGCTTGTTTAGCTGTGGCATGCTTTGTTTTAGTCGCTAAATCTACCTCTGACTCTAAAAAGGTGGACTCATGATACAAAATATCAACATCCTTAATTTTAGCTGCTAAACTTTCATCATAAATAGTATCACTACAAAAGGCATATGATTTTGGTGCTGGCGGATCAAAAGTCAATTCCCTATTATCAACTACCTTACCATTATCTAAAGTTATGTTCTTGCCATTCTTTATGTTATGATAATAAGCTTTGTCTATTCCGTACGCCTCTGCCGCATCAATATTCAACTTTCTTTTACCTATTTTTTCTCTAAACAAAAAACCGTTTGTATACACCCTATGATCTAATGGAATAGTAGTTACAGATATCTTTTCGTCTTCGAAAACAAGCTCAGATTCTTTGCTGGACAATTCATGAAATAGTAACGGATAATTAGTCCAAGAATCTCCTAATTTTAGAAGTAATGTAATTGCCTCTTTTATTCCCTTAGGTCCATAAACATGAAGTTCCTTTTCCCTACCCAACAACCGCATGGTGGAAATAAAACCTGGAAGACCAAAAAAATGATCTCCATGAAGATGAGAAATAAAAATGTGGTTAATTCTAGAGAACTTAATTTTATGCCGTCTTAATTCTACTTGCGTACCTTCTCCACAATCAATTAATACAATGTGGTTATTAATTTCAAGAACTTGAGATGTAGGATTCGTAAGTGTTCTTGGTGTTGCAGCATAGCAACCCAATACGGTAAGGCGCATATTATCTAAGTTCTAAATTATTTAAGTCTATACAATTACAGACCTAAATCACGTTCTATTTCTTCCATTTCAATTAAATCCCTAGCTTCCTGAAGTGTAGGCACTAAATTGATTTCTTCTGGCACATCATCGTAAGATACCTTATCGGACACCAAAACAAATGACTGTTCATTCTTTTTATGTTTTCTAGATATTTCTAAAAATGAAATAACATTGTACGGAGTTAATTTAGAGAAACCCAATAAATCTACCACCAAGTTATCGTTCTTCAACTTAGCGTATTCGTTTTCCAAATTCTGCAAAAAACGTTCAATTGAAATTTCTTCTTGAGAAACTATAATCAACGACCCTTCTTTAGTAAAAATCATATCATTTAATTTTAGATGCTAACAAATAAATAACCGCCATACGTATCGCGACACCGTTTTCAACTTGATTCAAAATTATAGATTGTTTTGAATCTGCAACATCACTCGTAATTTCAACACCCCTGTTTATAGGACCTGGGTGCATGATTACAATTTCTTTATCCAAGCTATCCAATAGCTTTTTATTTACTCCAAATTGCTGGGTATATTCTCTGGTAGTTGGAAAATAACTAATATCCAATCTTTCGTTTTGTATACGTAACATATTAGCCACATCGCACCATTCTAAGGCTTTTCTAAGATCAGTCTCTACGCCTACTCCTAAAGAATCTATATATTTAGGTAACAATGTTTTAGGACCGCATACTTTAACATTTGCTCCTTGTAATTTTAAAGCAAAAATATTTGACAGCGCTACTCTTGAGTGAAGAATATCCCCCACAATTACCACGTTTTTACCAGCAACATCCCCTAGTTTCTCTCGAATGGAATACGAATCTAATAACGCCTGTGTTGGATGCTCATGAGCTCCATCACCTGCATTTACAATAGACGCGTTTACATGTTTAGATAGAAATATACCTGCTCCAGGATTTGGATGCCGCATAACAACCATATCTACTTTCATAGACAAAATGTTATTTACGGTATCTATCAATGTTTCACCTTTCTTTACAGAAGATTGACTGGCGGAAAAATTAAGTACATCTGCAGAGAGTCGTTTTTCAGCTAGCTCAAACGATAATTTAGTTCTTGTACTGTTTTCAAAAAATATATTGGCAATTGTAATATCTCGTAGCGAAGGAACTTTTTTAATCGAACGATTGATCACTTCCTTAAAATGATCGGCAGTTTCAAAAATAAGCTGAATATCGGTTTCCTTTAGATACTTAATTCCCAATAAGTGTTTCACACTCAGTTCGCTCATTTTCTTATCTATTTACTAAATATATAATATCTTCTCCATCATTTTCTTTCCACATCACCTTTACCTTTTCATCATTTATAGCATCTACCTGGCGCCCTCTATAATTTGGTTGTATTGGTAAATGTCTACTAAATCTGCGGTCTATTAAGCATAATAACTCTACATCTTTAGGCCTACCAAAAGATTGTAAGGCTGTTAATGCAGCATTTATACTTCTACCGGTATATAGAACATCATCAATTAAGACCACATTCTTATCTTCTACTAAAAAATCAATTTTTGTTTTTGTAGCCTCTAAGGTTTTATCACCTCTTCTAAAATCGTCTCTATAAAAAGTAATATCCAAGAAACCAACATCTATATGCTTTACCTTATATTCTTCTTTAAGAATTTTGGTTAAGCGCTGTGCAAGAAATTTACCTCTTGGCTGTATACCTATTAAAACCGTATTATCAAAATTCAAATGGGTTTCAAGAAGCTGACAAGCCAAACGATGCAGGATGATATTTATTTCTTTGGAAGAGAGTAAAACTTTTTCGCTCATAATAGGCACCCGTGCTTTAGCTTAACAAAAATAGATAATTCTATCTAAACTATGACAGGTAAAATCAGGAAGTAAACCTGAAAAATATAATTCAAGTTTTTAAATGCGCTACTACAATCCTAAAATGGAGAAAAATGCCTCTTTATGACTTTCACCTATAGGTATGCGCATATCATTAATGACAATTCTATTACGTTGAACGGTCTTAATATAATTTACATTAACAACGTAAGACTTATGCACTCTAAGAAATTGGTTTGCAGGTAATTTGCTCATAATCTCCTTAAAGCTCATTAACGTTAAAATGGTTTTATTAGTATTGGCTATATGAATCTTTAAATAATCTTTTAACCCCTGTACATATTCAATCTGGTCAAGATCTATTTTAATACTTTCGTATTCAGCCTTAACAAAAATGAACTTTTTTTCTACTGAATTATCGCCGGTCGATGAGAATACGTTTGCTTCCATAATAGGTGTTTGTTTTTTAGAAATTAAATCTTGTACTCTAGACACCGATTTTATAAAACGATGGTACGGTATTGGTTTTACTAAATAATCTACAGCGTTTAACTCAAACCCATCTACAGCGTATTGAGAATATGCCGTTGTAAATATGAACAAAGGTTTGTTATCTAAAGTGCCCATAAAATCTATTCCGTTTATTTGAGGCATCTCTATATCACAGAATATTAAATCGATTTTCTTCTCTTTTATTTCTGTAATAGCATCTAACGGATTGGTATATGTGTTTACCAATTCTATAAAATCTAGCTTTTCGCAGTATCCCGATAGTATTTCGATCGCTAATGGTTCATCATCTATTATAATACATTTCATAAGCTAGATTGTTTTTGATAAATAGTTAATGACACTTCGTAATCTTTTCCATCGTTATCAACTTCAAGATTATGCAACCCAGGGTAGATTAACTCTAACTGGTTTCTAATATTCTCCAAACCAATTCCAGAGTTTTTTGTAGGCTCTCTAAAAATTCCAATTTTATTTTTTACGTTCAAAAAAACGGAAGTATCTGTAATGGTCAGGGTAATTTTCACATAGGTTTTCCCTTTATAGTCGGTACCATATTTAAATGCATTTTCTATAAAGGAAATAAACAATAGTGGTGGAACTGCCCTACCCCTATCTTCACCTGTTATTTTTAAGCAAACATTCTCACTATCAGATAAACGTAAACGCTGTAACTGAATGTAACTTTTAATATAGTCTATCTCTTTATTTAGAGGCACCAAATCTTTGTCTGCCTCGTAAATCATATACCTCATTAACTCAGACAAATCAACTATAGCTTCTGAAGTATCGGGTGATTTTTTTACCGAAAGTGCATAAATGGTATTAAGGGTATTAAATAAAAAATGAGGATTTAGTTGTGCTTTTAAAAATTGTAATTCAGATTTAATATTTTCCTTCTCAACCGATAATCGTAAATTCTCATTTCTTTTCCACTCTACATACATTTTTAAAATAGCACTAATGACATAAGGTATACCAAGACTTACAAATGACCTATAAATTGGTATATACCCAAAATCTCTCGGAGGTTTTCTACCTAAAAAAAAATTTTCTGGAAATTTTGGCTCATAGAAATGATTTAACGCTACTACTGATATTATCAATAAACCCAACGAAACCATTAAGTAAATAAAAACACTCTTTCGCAATAAATATACGGGCACTAAATAGAAATAGTTGAAATAAAAAAGAACAAGGATAACAAGTAACTTTGGAAAAACATCTGAAGGAATTGGTCTTTCATTATTTAAAATAGGATAAAAAGTTAGCCCGTATAATAAAATCCATATACTTATATGAACTACTATTTGAACTCTATTTTTAATAATTGATTTCATATAGAAATTAGTGACTTACTGCAGTAGAAATATTCAATTCTGCTAAATCTGACGGCAATAAAACTGGCGACTTTCCATCTTCCAATTTTGAGATTACTAGACCTGCCGTTTTAAGAGCTTCCTTTTCGGTAACAAACTTCTGTTTACCAGGAAAACCAGGGATAAACTTTTGTAAAATCACTATTTTCTCTCCTTTCATAATCTGATAACCATAACCATCATTTAAATCTACAATCTGACTATGAAATGTGTGATCATTATTAGTTAATGGCTGATTATAAATTGAGTACCCAAAGCCTAGTGCCAAAAATAACACAATAACAACCCAATATTTTGCAGTAGAAATCATAAATAAATGTTTAAAAATGGGTCAATCCACACAGATTGACCCCAAAAATTAACAATTGCACTCACTATGAAAAATTAATCTTCCTCTTCGTATTCATCAAGAGGAAAGAATTCATCTAAATCATCTAAGTATAAAGTCCCTGTTCTACCCATACCTATAAACACACGACTACCATTAGAAAAAGCAATCGCATCTTGTCTTGTAGCCCCTTCAAACGAAGTTTTTTGATCCCATTCATCTGAAGAAGGGTCGTATTCCCATACAGTGTTAGTTGCACCGCCTAATTCACCACAGGCTATATAACCGTATCCGTTTACCGTAAATCCTACAGCGTTGCTTCTTTCTACAGCATACTCATCTTCCTCATCCAAGTCTAACTTCTTTGTCCAGCTTTCTGTTGTAGGGTCAAATACCCAAAAATCATCTAAGTAAACTCCGTTAGAAACACCGGTACCCAAATACACCAAACCATCTATTGTAAATGTGGTTGCCGATCTTCGTTTGTTTCCCCCAAAACCTACTAATTCTACCCATGTATCATTTGCAGGGTTATATTTCCAGAAATCTTTTCTATCATTCTCACCATCATAACCAGTTCCCACAAAGCCAAAACCATTTGCACCAAAACCAACCGCACTTCTTCTTGCTGTTGGTAAAGAAGCAATCTCGGTCCATGTGTTGGTTGCCGTATTATAACTATAGAAATCAGTTAATTCATCAACACCGTCATAACCAGAACCTATATAACCAGTACCATCTACTTCAAAACCTACCGCTGCGTTTCTGGCAACACCAGGAAAATCCGCTTTCTGTGACCAGTAGTCTCCCTCTATATCATAAGCCCAAAATGAAGCTAAATAATCATCCCCGTCATACCCTACTCCCATGTAACCAACATTGTCAATAGTAAATCCAGAAACACTACTTCTAGCACTGCCATCAAAAACAGACTTATCTACCCAGTTGCCTAAATCGTCATCGTCATCATCACTTGAACAACTTGTAATTACCATGGCCATTAATGCCATTCCAGTAATCTTGTACACATACGATTTTCTTTTATTCATTATTTTTTGTTTAAAGGTTCTTTCTTTTCTGGTTCAAATCTACTAGAGACCTTAGTGTCCAAAAAACACAATAGATTAAGGTTGGTTTTTAACATACCAAACCCAGTTTTTCATCTACCAACACAAACATTTCATTAATAGTTTAAATAACTGAGTTCATCCCTTAACATTGGGGATTCGTCTATTCAGGTTTTTACAACCGTACTTGGTATTTAGTTTTGATAAAAATTAAATTCTAAATGAAGGTGTTCCTAAACAAAGTACGTGCGCTCTACATCATAATGTTTGGCGGTTTCCTCTCTATTGCTGTAATATCTTGTAGCAGTGAAATATATAATGATTCAGAATTTGTAGCTGGTGAAACGTTTACAGACAGTAATATTCGTCTTATACTGGTTGATACATTGACGGTCAGTACTTCTACCATGAAGTTTGATAGTATTACCACTTCTGAATCTACTAGAATACTTACCGGAAAATACACAGACTCCGTTTTTGGATCCATAACAGCATCTAGCTACATGCAGTTTTTACCAGAAACCTACACTATTGACAGTGAGGCCGAATTTGATAGTATTGTTATGGTATTAGGTTATGATAAATATTATTACAATGACACACTACAGAAGAACACAATACACATTAAAAAAATAAACGAAAACTTAAAGCCTGAAAGTGATGATTACTTCTACAATACTAGTAACATTGGCTATGATGAAGATGATTTAGGTTTTTTAGAATACTACCCAAGACCATTGGCTGGAGATTCAATTACTATTACCCTTGTTGATGATTTTGGTACAGATGTTTTCTCTAGACTACAAGAAAAAAACATTGTAAATTCTGATGAGTATAGAGATTACTTTAAAGGAATTGGTATTGTACCAGATGACACCGATAATGGTTCTATTATTGGCTTTTCTAAATCTTCCGAAAACACTTATCTACGTTTATATTTTAGTACAGATACAGCAGATGAATCTGTGCAAGAATATATGGACATTCAAATAAATGCAACAACATCCCCCATTCCATTTTTTAATAAAATTACGGCAGATGATCCTATTGTCCCTCTGCAAACGCTTACCAATAGCAAAGTAAATTTAGAAAGTGCCGACTCCAACAACCAAAGCTTTATAGAATCTGGTATAGGTATAGCTATGCGTGTACAGTTTCCACATATTAACAGCCTTTATGACATACCTGGTAATGGAACAATACTGGATGGCGTTCTTAAAATAAAACCTGTTGCACAGTCTTATGACGACCATTTAAAGCTTAGAGACACGCTTGCCGTATACGTTGTTGACCAGAACAATAATTTGACGGAAACCTTAACCTCTACATCTTATGCCATTCTTAACAGAGACAATCAAGAATTCAATGACATCTATTATGAAATATCGCTGGCTTATTATTTGGAAGAATTACAATTAAAAGACAGAGATATAGATGATGCATTAATATTACTTCCTATAGATTATAATTCTTCTGTTGATCGATTTATTATGAGTGGAAATGGAAATGGCGAAAACGAAACAATTTTAGAATTAACATACGGTATATACGATGAAGATTAATCAAATTATATTTAGTACAATCACCTTATTAGTAATAGGCTCTCAATTTATTTCTGCCCAGTCCGAGGCATTAACGAGTTCTCCATATTCATTATATGGTTTAGGGGTTATTAACCAAACCAGCATTGGCAAATTCAATAGTTTGGGCTACAGCGGTATTGGGATAAAATCGCCCTATGAACTTAACAACTTAAATCCTGCTAACTACGCATTGGTTCCACAGAATTCATTTTTATATGATATTGGGGTAACAGGTGAATATAATAATTACAGTAATTCATCTGCCTCCGAAGGAAAATCGAATGTCAATTTCTCAAATCTTGCATTCGGATTTAGAGTAATGGAAAATTTAGGCGCAGGTATTACGATGACACCCTATAGTGACGTTGGATACTCTATTCTGGGAGTTAGCAGTAATATAGAAGGTTCAACAGAAAGTTTTGAAAGTAACATTACAGGATTGGGCGGTCTAAACGAAATTAAACTTAATGTTGGTTACTCACTTACACCTAAACTAAGACTTGGCTTAAGTGCTTCGTTTTTATTTGGAAATATTGAAGAAACCGAATCTTTTATTTACAGTTCCACTACATTTGAATCTATAGAAAAAACCAACTATAGTGGGGCGAGACTAGGCTTTGGATTTCAATATGACATCAATGACAGAATTACTATTGGTGGTACCGCACAATTACCAACAAGTTTAAATGGTAACCTTAAAAGATCCGTAAATAAATCGCTTTCTGGAATAGATATTTCAGTTGAAGATGAAAGTTCTGATTATGTTTCAGATTTTAAACTACCCTTAGAACTTGGGTTTGGGATGAGTATAAAACCTATAGAAGAGATAACTTTTAGTGCAGATTACAAGAAAAACTTCTGGACAGACACCGATCAATCTGAAAATATTGGCAACTATCAAGACCAAGATATTTATGCATTTGGATTAGAATACCTTCAAGACCCTTCTAGTTATAAGTATGGTCAAAGAATAAGCTACAGATTGGGCTACAATTATGATAATGGATATTTAGCCATTGGCGATAGTAAAGTAGAAGGTTACAATTTCACTGCAGGTGTTGGCATACCTACAAGCAGAGGCACGCATTTAATGATTAACCTATCATATAGTTATGGCTCTAAAGGATTATTACAAAACGTTCTAGTCAAAGAAAACTACCACCTTATTACATTAAACCTAAGTTTAGAAGATTTATGGTTTGTGAAGAGAAAAATCAATTAGTAAAAGACAGCGAATAGAAATTATACAAAGTCCTATTCATTTTAAATTCTCCACTAGTAATTCATTTTCTTAGAACCCTAATAGGAACCGATTAAATGAAAACTAAAAAAGCCCGGATATATATCCGGGCTTTTACTTTTAATCCTTTATCAGGATCTATAATAAGAAATTACTTCTTCTTAGAATCAGCTTCCATCTTATCTTTCAACGCTTGTAGTGCATCGTTAGCATCACCTAAAGTAGGCTTAGCTTCATCTGCGCTAGCCGCTTGTCTTTTGACAGCTGCCTTAACATTACGTTGTTCTTCTTCACGGAAAATAGCAGTATGACTAGCTACAACACGCTTGAAGTCTTTATTGAACTCAATAATCTTGAATTCAGCTTCATCGCCTTTACCTAGTTTCTTACCATCTTCTTTCTCTAAATGACGTTGAGGAATGAATGCAGTAATATCTTCGTTAAATTCAATTGTTGCACCTTTATCAACTACATCAGAAATGGTTGCCGTATGAACTGTACCCAAAGCGAATTCAGTTTCATATTTATCCCAAGGGTTTTCAGTAGTTTGTTTATGACCTAAACTTAACTTACGACCTTCAACATCTAATTCTAATACTTCAACTTCTAAAGTATCGCCTACGTTAGTAAACTCAGATGGATGCTTGATTTTCTTAGTCCAAGAAAGATCAGAGATGTAAATTAAACCGTCAATACCTTCTTCTAGCTCAACAAAAACACCAAAGTTTGTAAAGTTTCTTACAATACCTTTATGTTTAGAAGCTACAGGATATTTAGTTGTAATATCAGTCCAAGGGTCTGGAGTCAATTGCTTGATACCAAGAGACATTTTACGATCTTCACGATCCAATGTCAATACAACCGCTTCAACCTCATCACCAACATTTACGAAATCTTGTGCAGAACGCAAGTGCGTAGACCAAGACATTTCAGAAACGTGGATAAGACCTTCAACACCTTCAACAACTTCGATGAATGCGCCATAATCAGCTATAACAACTACTTTACCTTTTACTTTATCACCAATCTTAATTTCATCAGATAAAGCTTCCCAAGGATGCTTCTCTAATTGCTTAAGACCTAATTGTATTCTAGATTTGTTTTCATCAAAATCAAGAATTACAACATTTAATTTCTGATCCAATTCAACAACCTCGTTCGGGTGGTTGATTCTGCTCCAAGAAAGGTCAGTAATGTGAACTAAACCATCAACACCACCAAGATCAATAAAGACACCGTAAGAAGTAATGTTTTTAACAACACCTTCTAATACTTGTCCTTTTTCAAGTTGGCTAATGATTTCTTTCTTCTGTTCTTCAATATCAGCTTCAATAAGAGCTTTATGAGAAACAACAACGTTTTTAAATTCGTGGTTGATCTTTACAACCTTGAATTCCATTGTTTTGTTAACATACTGATCATAATCACGAATAGGCTTAACATCAATTTGAGAACCTGGTAAGAAAGCTTCAATACCAAATACGTCAACGATCATACCACCTTTAGTTCTGCATTTAACAAAACCACTAACGATTTCTTCTTTGTCATGAGCCGCATTTACACGGTCCCAAGCCATAATAGTTCTCGCCTTTCTGTGAGATAATACTAATTGACCACTTTTATCCTCACGAATATCGATCAATACCTCTACTTTGTCACCAACTTTTAAACCTGGGTTGTAACGAAATTCGTTTAACGAAATTACACCTTCAGATTTTGCATTGATATCAATAATAGCTTCTCTATCTGTGATATAAACTACCGTTCCCTCAACTACTTCCTCATCGGCAGTATCAACGAAATTTTCGGCTACTAAACTTTCAAATTCCTTTAATTTAGAATCATCAACACGCTCAATTCCTTGCTCGTATTTTTCCCAATTAAAGTTTTCTAAAAATTCTTGTGGATCTTGCTGTGGAGTTTCAACAGCTTGTTGTGTTGCTTCAGTAGTAGCTTCTACCTCTGCGTTTGTTTTTTCTTCAGCCATTTGCTGATTAATAATTTGTATTTCATAACCTTATCAAGACTTAGGCAACGACTATGAAAGTTGTTATAATTATTTGTTTATCTAATCCCTTCTCTCTTGACTTCCTTGCGAAAAAGGTGTGCAAAAATAATCATTTTATTCAAATTAGACAACTCAACTAATTATGTTTCATTCATTTATCGATTATGGCACGATTTTGGAATAAAATATTATAAATATGCGTAACTTAGAAGCATAAAATTAACCATTAAAAATTATAATTATGAGTGTTAAAGCGAAGTATCAAGGTCTTTTAGACTTAGGTGAGCAATTAGGTATAAAGGACGGTAACGTTACTGTTGAAGGCGATGTTCTTAAAATAAAAGGACAAGCAAAAACTCCTTATGAAAAAGACCTAATGTGGGATAAAATTAAACAAATAGGTGGCGAAAGTCCTTCTGATATAAAAGCTAATATTACCGTTGAAGATGAATCTGTATATCACAGACACGTTGTTAAGGGTGGTGAGTCTTTAAGTAAGATAGCTAAGCATTACTATGGTGATCCTATGAAGTACAAAGCTATATTTGAAGCTAACACTGGTGTTTTGAAAAACCCAGATGTTATTCATCCAGATCAAGTATTGGTTATTCCAAACAACTAGTATATATAATATATATTTAAAAAGAGGTTAGCAATGCTAACCTCTTTTTTTATGCTTGACTTTCTATAACTCGAAGGGAATGTTCATACATTCTTTGAAATTGATCTTCTAAACCTAAATCACTATTATCAAACTCTATAGCGTCTTCAGCTCTTTTTAAAGGTGATATTGCACGATTACTATCAATATGATCTCGTTTTTGAACATTCTCCAGAATATCTGCGTAAACAACATCCTCTCCTCTATCCAATAATTCTTTATATCTTCTTACTGCACGTTTCTCTGGTGATGCTGTCATAAAAATTTTAAGTTCAGCATCTGGGAATACCACTGTGCCAATATCCCTGCCATCCATAACAATACCTTTATCAACACCCATTGCTTGTTGCATAGCTACCAATTTCTCTCGCACAGCTGCTATAACAGAAACCTGACTCACATTTTTAGACACGGACATTGTTCTTATTTCCTTCTCTACATTTTCGCCATTCAAATACATTTCGGCAAAACCTAAATTTGAATTAAAAACAAATTTTAAGTCTATATCATCTAAAGTTTTAATCAATGAATCTTCATCAATTTTATCTTCCTCTATAAACCCGGACCTCATAGCAAACAAGGTTACGGCGCGGTACATTGCACCTGTATCTACATATATATAATGTAATTTCTTAGCTAATTGTTTAGCTAAAGTGCTCTTGCCTGTAGAAGAGAAACCGTCAATTGCTATTGTTATTTTTTTCATTCTAACATAAATATAAAGAAAAGAGAATTTATAACTCCTTGGCGTTTTTTACTTTAACATCTGTAATTGCAATATCTATAACCTCAGACATTTCTTTTACATAATGAAAAGTAAGTCCTTTTAAGTATGATTCTTTAATCTCCTTAATATCGCGCTCATTGTCGGCACAAAGAATAATTTCCTTTATACGGGCTCTTTTAGCAGCTAGAATCTTCTCTTTGATTCCACCTACAGGTAATACCTTTCCACGTAACGTAATTTCACCTGTCATAGCCAAGCTCTTTTTAATACGTTTCTGAGTAAATAAAGAAACCAATGATGTCAACATGGTTATACCGGCACTTGGCCCATCTTTTGGCGTTGCTCCTTCTGGCACGTGAATATGTACATTGTAATTTTCAAATACAGTAGGATTAATATTAAACCTTTCTGCATTAGACTTTATGTATTCCATTGCAATAGTAGCCGACTCTTTCATCACCTTACCAAGATTACCGGTAATACTCATCGTTCCTTTACCTTTTGAAAGTATCGATTCTATAAATAGAATATCACCACCTACACTTGTCCACGCAAGACCAGTTACAACACCTGCAACCTCATTGTTTTCATATTTGTCTCGCTCCATTTTGGGTGCTCCCAAAATTTCAATAATATCTTCGTTGCTTACCTTAATATCATATTCTTCCTCTGTAGCAATAGATTTAGCTGCATAACGTACCATTTTAGCAATTTGCTTCTCTAAAGAACGAACTCCAGATTCACGGGTATAACCCTCCACAATTTTTTCTAATTGTGGTTTGCCAATTTTTAAGTGGCTAGTATCTAAACCATGCTCAGTCAATTGTTTTGGCAATAAATGCTTTTTAGCTATTTCTACCTTTTCCTCAATGGTATATCCACTTACATGAATAATCTCCATACGATCTCTCAATGCTGGCTGTATACTACCTAAATTATTGGCTGTAGCAACGAACATCACTTTAGAAAGGTCATAACCTAACTCTAAAAAATTATCGTGAAAATCGCTATTCTGCTCAGGATCTAACACTTCTAACATTGCAGAAGATGGATCACCTTGATTACTATTCGATAATTTATCTATCTCATCTAGTATAAAAACCGGATTTGATGTACCTGCCTTTTTAAGACTTTGAATTATTCTACCTGGCATAGCACCAATATAGGTTTTTCTATGCCCTCTAATTTCAGCTTCATCACGTAAACCACCTAATGACATTCTAACGTACTCTCTACCTAATGCCTCTGCAATAGATTTTCCCAATGAAGTTTTACCAACACCCGGAGGTCCGTACAAGCATAAAATCGGAGATTTCATATCGTTTCGCAACTTTAATACCGCTAAATATTCAATGATTCTCTTTTTAACATCTTCTAAACCAGAATGATCACGATCTAGAATTCTTTGTGCTCGTTTTAAATCGAATTTATCTTTTGAATACGATTTCCAAGGTAAATCCAATAATAAATCTAAATAGTTTCTTTGGATCGAATATTCAGCCACTTGCGGATTCATCCGCTTCATTTTTGATAGTTCTTTCTCAAAATGCTCTCTTACCTTTTTGCCCCATTTCTTCTTTTTAGATTTGACTTTCATCTCCTCTAATTCCTCATCATAAGAAACCCCACCTAATTCTTCTTGAATGGTTTTCATTTGCTGATGCAGAAAGTACTCTCTTTGCTGCTGGTCCAGGTCATTTCTAACCTTAGACTGAATATCATTCTTAAGCTCTAATTTCTGCATTTCAACATTCATATATTTCAATGTTGCCAATGCTCTTTCTTGCAAGCTTCCTATTTCTAGTAAATCTTGTTTTGCTTTTACATCTAAATTTAAATTAGAAGAAACAAAGTTTATAAGGAACGAATCGCTTTGAATGTTTTTAATAGCAAATGAAGCTTCACTAGGAATATTAGGGTTATCCCTAATTATTTTCAGCGCCAATTCTTTGATCGACTCAATAATAGCCAAGAACTCTTTATCGTTCTTTTCAGGTCTTATCTCTTTAGTCTCCCTTACTGTAGCTGTTAAATAAGGCTTTTTAGTTAACACCTCTGCAACCTCAAAACGTTTTTTACCTTGAATGATTACAGTTGTATTACCATCTGGCATTTGTAGAACACGCAAAATTTTTGCGACTGTACCCAAAGTATTAATATCCTGTACATCAGGATTTTCAGTTTCCTCGTTTTTTTGAGATACTACGCCAATTACTTTAGAACCATTATTGGCATCTTTTATTAAACGAATACTCTTATCCCTTCCTGCAGTAATAGGTATTACTACACCAGGAAAAAGTACTGTATTTCTTAAAGGCAAAATCGGTAAGGTTTCTGGTAGCGTTTCACTATTCATTTGTTCCTCATCTTCTGGGGTCAATAGTGGTATAAGCTCAGAATCTTGATCGATTCCCTGTAAGGACATGTTGTCAAAATTTGAAAATTTAGAATCTCCCATACTCATATATCGGTCATTCTGTCATTAAACCAACAGAATTTTATTTTTATAAATTATACATAAATGCCGTAAATGCAATGAAAACTAAGCTATTATAGCTTTTAACACCTTCATTTACACCTATGTATTTCAATTCTTGTGCCAAGTGAAAAGAATCATTTTAAAAATTAAACAGAATAGAAATAAAGAATAATATCATATTAATTCTAACAAACTGTAACAAACCGTAAATTGAATCATCTTTCAATAAAACCAATCACTTTTTGAGCCAACAAAGAGAACATATTGATGAGCTAGTGCAATTGTGCATGGCCGGTAAACAGAGTGCACAGCTAGAAGTGTATAACAGGTATTACAAGGCTATGTTCAACACATCATTCAGAATCGTAAAGGACACTGCCCAAGCAGAAGACATAATGCAAGAATCGTTTTTAAGCGCATTTACGAAACTGCATACTTTTAAAGGGGAAGTAACTTTTGGATCCTGGTTAAAACGCATTGTTATCAACAACAGCATACATCAATATAGAAAGCAACAAAAAAAGAATGAAGTTGCTTTAGATGAAGTATTGTACAAGGTCGAAGATAATGACGGAATTGCATCTGACCATGTGTTTACAGAACTAAAGGCTCAAAAAGTGATGGAAACCATGAAAGATTTAAAAGACAATTACAGAATTTCTTTGACCTTACATCTAATTGAAGGGTTTGATTATGATGAAATCAGCGAAATCATGAACATGAGTTATGCCAATTGCAGAACTACTGTTTCACGAGCTAAAGAAAGTTTAAGAAAGAAATTAATACTCGCAGTCTAATGAAGAAAGATACTATTGACGAGCTTTTTAACAAGCTACAGGATACTATAGATTATGCGGAACCCACTACCGGGCACCAACAACGTTTTTTAGAAAAACTAAATGAATCTAAAGGAGCAACAACACTTACACCAAAGAAAAATAATCCTTGGTTACTCTTTTTATCTGTTGCCGCATCAATCGCTATTTTATTATCTGTAGGCATATTTCAACTTAATACTGCTAGTAGCATTGAAGATAAGGTTGCCGAAATTTCACCTGAAGCTTCTAAGACCCAATTTTATTTCGCCAATTTAATCGAAGAGCAAATCAACGAACTGAATTCTGAAAAATCACCAGAAACAGAAAAAATAATTAAAGACACCATGACCCAATTGAAAAAGCTTCAATTGAATTACACCAAAATGGAACAGGATCTTTTAAACGGTGGTAATAGTAAACTTATATTAAGTGCTATGATTACCAATTTCCAAACCAGAATAGACCTTTTAAACGAGGTAATGATACAAATTGAAAATATTAAATCAATTAAAAAATCGAATGATGAAAACTATACTATATAAATATACCTGGCTATTATTATTAGCATTTACCACTGTAGCCAATGCCAACGATACTGATTTTGATGGCAAGCATACTAGAGAAAAGACCATTAAAAAAGAATTTAATGTCAATGCTAATGCATTGCTAAAAATCAACAACTCATACGGTAATTTAAATATTACTTCTTGGAACGAGAATAGGGTTGTTATCGAAGTTCATATTAAAACCAATGGTAATAACGAAGAAAAGGTTCAGAAAAAACTAGATGAAATTTCAATTGATTTTGAAGCCAGTAGCGAACGTGTTTCTGCAGAAACTATTTTCAATAAAAGTAGTAATGGCTGGGGATGGAGCTGGGGAAACAACAACAATGTTAACATGCAGATCAACTACACCATAAAAGTTCCTGTAAAAAACAATGTTGATCTTAGTAATGATTATGGCAACATTATTCTTGATAGAATTGACGGTCATGCTAGAATTAATTGTGACTATGGTAGACTTGAGTTGGGTGAACTTAGAGGTCGAAACAACCGTTTAAACTTCGATTATACTTCTAAGTCTACAATTGGGTATATCAATAGTGGAGAAATAAGAGCTGACTACTCTGGTTTCACCATAGAAAAAGCAGGAAATCTTGCTATTAATGCAGACTATACCAACGCTAGTATTGGCATTATGGATAACCTAGAGTATACGAGTGATTACGGCAATATGGATATTGACGAATTAAAGAGTATTGATGGTAACGGCGATTATATTACTGTAAAATTAGGTACCGTACATGGTGATGTTTCTATTGTTGCCGACTATGGATCTATAAGAATAGAAGAACTTGCCGCTGATGCTGGCGATGTAAATATTAGAACTGACTATACCGGAATCAAAATTGGATATCATAGTGAATACCATTTCGATTTCGATATTTCGACCAGTTACGCAGGAGTTAGTGGAAAAGATGAATTTACCATTAACATCAGTACAGAAAAATCTTCGGACAAACACTATGAAGGTTTTTATGGGTCTAAAGGAAGTGGAAATAAAATAACGCTATCAAGTGACTATGGCGGAATCAGTTTTACCAAAAAATAATCAATCAATCAATTAAATATGAAAATCATGAGAAAATTAAGTGTATTAGTATGTGCAGGTCTACTATCCTTATCTTGTTCTGCCCAATGGGGAAAAACAATTAAAGGAAATGGAAATAATGTAATCATAGAAAGAAGCACCGGAGATTACGACGGTGTAGCGGTTTCTGGCTGGTTTGACATAGATCTAGTTGCAGGTAGTGAAGGTGAGATTATGCTAGAAGGTGAAGAGAATCTATTAGAATATATCATTACCGAAGTTAAAGATGGCAAATTGGTTATTAAAACGGAAAAAGGTGTCAATCTTAAATCTAGTAACTGGAAGTCTGGAATTCATATTACAGTGCCGATAGAATCTATAAGTTCTGTGGCCATGTCAGGTTCTGGAGATATTGTTGGTAAAACAAAAATTAAAACAGACCAATTCAGTACGGCAATGTCTGGTTCTGGTGATATTACGTTAGATATCGACACTAACTCTATATCAGCTACAATGTCAGGTTCAGGGGATATTACCCTTAGCGGTAACACTACTGATTTTGAAGCAACTATATCAGGTAGTGGGGATATTGAAGCATATGGCCTTGAGGCTGATAATGTTGAGGCAACCGTTTCTGGATCTGCAGACATACAAGTAACTGCAAATAAATCTATAAAAGCGCGTGTATCTGGATCGGGTGACATCTCTTATAGAGGCAATCCTGAAAAAGTAAATACAAAAACCTCTGGTTCAGGAGATATCTCTAAAGGGTAAAGTATAAAATCAAAATAGCGAACAATCAATTCAATTAAGCCTCTTTTAAAGGGGCTTTTTTGTTTCATTAACCCTAAATAGCAATATAATACCGCCTAAAAAGAATACGAACAAAAATAGAATGGCATATCTCATATTGCTTACTTGATCTATTATAGCAAAGAGTGCCATACCTATAACAATACCTATTTTTTCAGCTACATCATAAAAACTAAAATACGATGTAGTATCTTCTGTTTCCGGTAAAAATTTTGAATATGTTGATCTCCCTAAAGATTGTACACCTCCCATTACCAAACCGACAAAACCGGCTGCAATATAAAACTGAATAGGTGTTACCATAAAGTAAGCATAAACACATAATAGCATCCAAATAGCATTTACAACTATTAGCGTTTTAATATTACCATATTTTTCTGATGCTTTGGAGGTAATAACAGCACCAATTATGGCTACCAATTGTATAACCAATACACTAATAATTAAACCTGTAGTCTTTTCACTTGCAGAAACCCATGCAATTTCTTTTTCTCCGAAATATACTGCGACTAGCATAATTGTTTGGACAGCCATACTAAACACAAAAAAAGCGTTTAGATAACGTTTTAGTCTTTCATTTTCTTTCAATTGACCCCAGACAACTTTAAGTTCCTTTAACCCATTAAACACAATATCTTTAGTTATTTGGTGCCCTTTACCTACTCCCTTTGGCAGCACCCAAAATGTATATTGACTAAAAATCAACCACCATAATCCGACTGTTATGAATGATATTCTCATCGCTTCTACCTTAGCCAAGTTTAGTGAATCTTCAGTTTCACCAATATCAAACCCAAACAACTCTGGTTTCATGACCATGGCCAAATTCAATAACAACAATAGAACACTCCCAAAATAACCTAATGAAAATCCTTTTGCGCTAATACTATCTTGTTGATCTTCAAACGCAATATCTGGCAAATACGAATTGTAAAAAACTAGACTCCCCCAATACCCTATTAATCCCATAAAATAGAACAACAGACTAAGATGAATATGCTCTAGATCAAACCAATACAACCCAATACAACCCAAACTACCTGTATAGCAAAAAAACTTCATGAACATTTTCTTATTGCCAACATAATCTGCTATACCAGATAATACAGGCGACAAAAATGCTACAACAAGAAAGGTGAAAGCAGTAACTATTGAAATGAGAACGGTCTGCTTCATATCAAAACCAAATGCAGTAACCAATTCATCTTTAGTCGAGAATAGTGTAGAATAATAGATAGGAAAAATTGAAGATGCTATAGTTAATGTATAAACCGAATTAGCCCAATCATAAAAGGCCCATGCATTCAATAATTTTTTACTCCCTTTTAGATCTAATGTTTCTCCCATATATAAAAAATAAAAGCCGTTCATTTCTGAACGGCTTCAATATACAATAATCCTTAACGTTTTATTGGAATTTAGTCACTCCAAATTTAGCTGCTTCTGCCGCGGCATCTGGTGCCCAAGCTGTTAGATTATTAATTCTTGTATCATTAGAAGGGTGCGTACTCATAAATTCTGGTGGTGCTTGTCCCCCGCTGTTTGCCTTCATGCGTTTCCACAATTCTGCTGCTTCGTAAGGATCGTAACCTGCAATGGCCATAATTTGTAATCCAATTCTATCTGCTTCAGTTTCGTGACCTCTACTAAAAGGTAACATACCTAAATACTGTGTACCCACACCATAAGCCTGATTAAATAAGCCTAAAGTTTGTTGATTTTTAATTGCTACATTACCGGCAACAGCTCCTACTTGTTGTAAAGTACCAGCACTCATACGTTGTGCTCCATGGTCTGCTAAAGCATGTGCAACTTCGTGACCCATAACTACCGCAACACCTGTTTCAGTTTGGGTAATAGGTAATATTCCTGTATAAAATACAATTTTACCACCTGGCATACACCAAGCATTTACAGTCTCATCGTTTACTAAATTGTATTCCCAAGAATAATCTTTTAAGTAACCTGGGTAACCATTTGCAGTTAACCAACGCTCTGCCGCAGAAGAAATACGTTGCCCTACCCTTGTAATCATTTGAGCATCGCTTGTACCTGTAACTACTTTATTTTCAGTTAAAAACTGATCATATTGTGCGAATGCAGATGGAAACACTTGACTGTTTGGATAAAAGTTCAAAGTTTTCTGCCCTGTAAAAGGGTTTACTTTACAGGCTGAAACACCTATAAAGACTAGTACTATTAATAATAATTTTTTCATGTCCTTATTTTAAAGTTAATGGTATAAGCTACAAAGTTATTATTTTCCTGATAAATGCAATAAAGTAAAGTTTTTGTTTATTCGTAAATCATCACTATCATTTACAGATAAACTCTCTATTGAGATTTCCTCATTATCAACCATAACATTCACAATCTCAAAAGGCAAACCATGAAAACTTAACCTTACCATCTCATATTCCGTATCAAAAGTACCGTCTTTAAACAACTGAATGGTCAGGGAATTCTCTTTACCCGTCAATTTATAATTACTTAAAGAATACCTACCCTTTTTGTAATCATAACCATTATTTGCATCTTCATATACCTCAGAAGCTTCTGTACCTTCTTTATAATATACTTCTAAAACTAATTCTTCAATTTTCTTTTCCCCTACATATTGCTGAACAGGATATTTAGGAATTATAGCTCCGGCTTTTACAAAAATCGGAAGCATGTCTATCTCTGCAGCCACCCATTTTTCTTTGCCTCCTGTTACATGTTCGTTAGTCCAAAAATCATACCAATCTCCACGTGGTATATACATTCTACGACCTTGCGCGTTGGGCTCTTGTATTGGACACACCAATATTTTTTCACCAAAAATGAACTCATCTGTTCTAAAATGCGTTTGACTATCTTCTTGGTCAAAAAACACTAAAGACTGCACCATTGGAATGTTCTCTTTTGTATACTTATAGAACATAGTATATAAGTACGGTAATAATTGATACCGTAGTTCCACATATTTTCTTACGATATCAGTAATTTCAGAACCGAACGACCATGGTTCTTGATCACCATGATCTCCACTTGAATGTACTCTACAAAATGGATGGAATATTCCTAATTGTACCCATCTAGCAAATAGTTCGCCATCTGGTTGTTCTGCAAATCCACCAATATCAGACCCCACAAAAGAATAGCCACTTAAGCACATGCGTTGTACCTGTACGTTGGCTATCCACAAATGTTCCCATGTAGCCACATTATCTCCTGTCCACGTAGAAGAATATCTTTGTGTTCCTGCAAATGCAGCTCTTGTTATTACGAATGGTCTTTTAGGATATACATATTTTTTGACCCCTTCATAAGTAGCCCTAACCATTTGCATTCCATATACATTGTGCGCTTTTCTATGCGTACAAGGGTGACCATCATAATTATGTCTTGTATCTAAAGGGGCCGTTTTTGTAGGTACCTCCATTACCGCTGGTTCGTTCATATCATTCCAGACGGCATGTACACCTAAGTCAGACATAAATTCTTTATATAATTCTGCCCACCATTCTCTGACTGCAGGGTTGGTAAAATCAGGAAAATTACATTCTCCAGGCCACACCTTACCATGCATTAACGGTCCATCTCCCCTTTTACAAAAATAATCGTTCTCTAAAGCTTCATTATAAATCCAATAATCTCGATCCACTTTTATACCTGGATCAATCATCACTACGGTTTTAAAGCCATCTTCCTCCAATTCGCTTATCATCCTTTTAGGATCTGGAAAATGGTTCTTATCCCATGTAAAACATCTAAACCCATCCATGTAATCTATATCCAAATAAATGGCATCACACGGAATTCGATGTTTTCTAAAATCACTAGCTATTTCTTTTACATTACTTTCTGGATAATAGCTCCATTTAGACTGATGAAAACCTAATGCCCACATTGGAGGCAATTCTGGAGTACCGGTAAGACTAGAATAAGAGCTTACCACTTTTGACATATCTGGACCAAAAATGAAATAATAATTCATCTCGCCACCGTCTGCCCAAAAATTAGTTATGTTTCTACGTTCTTGTGAAAAATCAAAACCTGTTCTAAAACTATTATCAAAATAAATACCGTAAGCTTTACCTTTATTTAAGCCTATGTAAAATGGAATTGCTTTATATAATGGATCTTGTTCTTTAGCAAAAGCAAATTGATCGGTTACCCAATTTTCTACTCTTTTTCCTTTTAAATTACTATGCATGGCTTTATCTCCCATGCCGTAAAAACTTTCTCCAGATTGCGTTATTTTACTAAGCTTTACAGTATTACCACCATACTCGTAGTTTTCTTCCCAGTGAAAACCTAGTTCATCTTCATTTATAATAGTACCTTCTAAATCTGAAATTTGAGTACGTAATGTTTTTTTATCTACCAGTATATTTAGCCTTGCAGTAGATATTATATATTCCGTATCATTCTCCACTACCTCTAACTTACTATAACCCATAGTGGCGTCTGGGTCAATACCATAAGAAAAATCTGGCTCAAAGTTATAATTGGTAGCGTATCTAAAACGTATTATACTACCCCTTAAAATTGTTATTTGTAAGACAACACCGTTGTCTGTCGTGAAGTATATTTTATCTGAGTCTTGTGAAAATTCAACGATGTGGTTTGGATATAAATTACCTTTATATTCAAGCTCTGTATTTGTAATCATTAACTTATGAATTAAAAAATATCAAATTAATAGTACTACAGAAATACCTTATAGTGGTCTAAACGAAGACCTATTTATTACAAGTTATTTCAGTATCACAATTCCTAAAGGCGGAATCGTTATTTCAATCGATTTCTCATGTCCGTGAAAAGGCTTGGTAGAGCTCTTTATTTTATTATTCACATTTCCGCCTCCACCATACTTGGCGTTATCACTATTTAAAACCTCTTTAAGTTTTCCTTTTTTAGGATTACCTATTCTATAATTTTCTCTTGGTATAGGTGTAAAGTTACATGCTATAATTAAATCGTTTTTATCATCATGCCCTTTACGAACATAGCACAATACAGAATTTTCATGATCACTATAATCTATCCATTGAAAACCTTCTGGACTAAACTGCTTTTCATATAACGCAGGAGACCCTTTGTACAAATGATTTAGATCTTTTACAAAATCTTGTATGCCTTTATGACCATCATATTGTAATAAATGCCAATCTAAACTTGTTTCAAAATTCCACTCTGCAGTTTGTCCAAATTCGCCGCCCATAAACATTAATTTAGTTCCTGGGTGGGTAAACATATACCCGAATAACAACCTCAAATTTGCAAATCGCTGCCATTCATCACCCGGCATTCTATATACTAATGACTGCTTTCCGTAAACCACCTCATCATGGGAAAACGGCAACATAAAGTTCTCTGTAAAAGCATAGGTCATACTGAAGGTCAAATCATTCTGATGATGCTTTCTATATATTGGTTCTTTTTGAAAAAACTGTAACGTATCATGCATCCAGCCCATCATCCATTTCATTCCAAAGCCTAACCCGCCATGTGCTACAGGTTTAGATACTCCAGAAAAAGCAGTGGATTCTTCGGCAATTGTCTGTACACCATCAAAATTGGTATACACCGCCTCATTCAATTCTCTAATAAAAGATATTGCCTCTAAATTTTCATTATTACCATATATATTTGGCTCCCACTCCCCTTCTTCTCTAGAGTAATCTAAATACAACATAGATGCAACTGCATCTACTCGTAAACCATCTACATGAAATTGATCCAACCAAAAGATAGCATTGCTTATTAAGAATGCCCTAACTTCATTTCTTCCATAATTAAAAATGAGACTCTTCCAATCTGTATGGTAGCCTTTTCTTCTATCTGGGTGTTCATATAAGTTAGAACCATCAAAGAAACCAAGTCCGTGAGCATCTTCTGGAAAATGAGATGGTACCCAATCTAAAATTACACCAATATCATTTTGATGAAAAGTATCTACCAACATTTTAAAATCTTCTGGTGATCCAAACCTTGATGTAGGCGCAAAATATCCTGTTAATTGATATCCCCAAGACGGATCATAAGGATACTCCATAATTGGCATGAATTCTACATGGGTATACCCCATTTCCTTCACATAATCAACTAGGTCTATTGCAAACTCTTTGTAGGTTAAAAATTTATTCTCCGCATTTTTCTTCCATGAACCTAAATGCACCTCATAAACGGAGTAAGGTTTATCTAAACCGTTTTTGTCTTTTCGATAACCCATCCAAGCGTCATCCTTCCAATCATGCTCAGAAGTCCATATAATAGATGCTGTATTTGGCGGATGTTCGCAATATTTAGCAAAAGGATCTGCTTTTTCTGTCCAAATATCATTATTATTAGATTGTATCTTATACTTATAGATTTCACCTTTTCCAATATTAGGAATAAAGCCTTCCCAAATACCACTAGAATCCCAGCGAACATTTAGTTGATGCTCTTGAACATCCCAAGAATTAAAATTACCTACAACAGAAACTGTTTTCGCAGATGGAGCCCAAACGGCAAAATAAGTTCCTTTTACACCATCCACTTCAACTAAATGCGAACCTAGTTTTTCATAGAGTCGATAATGCTTACCTCCCTTAAAAAGATTGATATCAAAATCAGTGAATAATGAGTGAACTATTACGTTAGGCATATAAAAGGTTATTTTGGTAAAGCTAATCATCTTTTAAAGACGGTCGACTTCAATTCATTTTTGTTGAAAATATAGCAGTTAATATCCGATTTAAATATCTAAAAACCAAAAATGGAACGCTTTTTGAAACAACTATTCAAAATAAAAACTCAAACCGAAAAATTATAACATTATGAAAAAACTGAATTTATTTTTAGGAGCACTAATTACTATATTTTTTATATCATGTGAAGGACCACAAGGACCACCGGGATTTGACGGGTTTGATGGCGAAAGAGGACCTGCCGGTCAAGATGGCGTAGATGCAATTCAGGCACAGGTATTTGAATTAGAAGGTGTTAATTTCATGTATGATGCTACGGATAATCTTTATGACTATTTAATTACATTTTCAGATTTTACCAGTTTTGAGACTTTTAAAGAAGATGTGGTTTTAATATATCGATACGATGGACCAGTGGAATTTGGTGACGGAGCTGTTGAAGATTCATGGGGGTTATTACCTCAAAATTATTTTTTTGATGAAGGGATAATACAATATGTTTTTTCACATACATTATTCGACGCACAAGTTTTCATAGATGGCAATTTTGATTTAAGTACTTTAAGTACAGATTTTACAGATAATCAAATTTTACGTGTAGTAATTATTCCTGGAGAAATTGCAACAACCGGCAAATTAGACACTTCAAACATTAATTCTGTAATGGCACATTTAGGTATAACCGAAGAAAGCATTCAAAAAGTAACATTAGATTAACACCCCATGTGGTTAACCTATTTAAAGTCTTTGATTGATAATCAAAGACTTTTTTTATTTATATTATTTAAAACCTTAACCTAAAAGTTACGTAAATACAGTACATTGAAAGGAACACATAATTTTATCGACAGAAATAAAAAATTGAAAAATGAAATTTAAAATAGCAATTGCACTTTTAGTACTTTTTGTTAGTTGCAAGGGTACTTCACAAGAAAAAGAAATGGCTAAGGAAACTAAATCCAGCCAGAAAAAAGAATTTGCCGTTCAAAAGACAAATAGCGAATGGAAAAAAGAGTTAACCGATTCTCAATATTATGTATTGCGTGAAGCTGCTACAGAAAACCCTTTTACGAGCGAACTTTTAAAGAACAAAGAAAAAGGTACTTATGTTTGCGCAGCATGTGCAACTCCTCTTTTTAAAAGCTACACCAAGTTTGACTCTGGTACCGGATGGCCTAGCTTTTATGAAGAAATTAAAGGTAATGTAGCGTATGATGTTGATTATAAAATTGGTTACAAGAGAACAGAAGAGCACTGTGCTACATGTGGCGGTCATTTAGGCCACGTTTTTGAAGACGGTCCTGATCCTACTGGCTTAAGGCATTGTATTAACGGTGTTGCATTAGATTTTGTTCCTGCGGAATAAATCCATGTTAGCATTTTAAAAAACAAGAGGTCTAAATAGACCTCTTGTTTTTTTTCTAATAGTTTCATAATCGGTCATCTAGAAACTTTTCAAAATATCACAATTTCTTATTAAAGGTCATATTTTAAAAACCTACAATCAATTTCAATTAGGTTTTGTATTTTTGCACCTCAATTCAAACTACAAAAAATCAAAATATGAGCACTTTCGATATTATTGTTTTAGGTAGTGGTCCTGGTGGATATGTTACCGCTATTAGGGCTGCACAATTAGGCTTTAAGACTGCCGTTATTGAAAAAGAAAGTTTAGGAGGCGTTTGCTTAAATTGGGGTTGTATACCTACTAAAGCCTTATTGAAATCTGCACAAGTATTTGAATACTTAAAGCATGCAGAAGACTACGGTTTAACAGTTAATGGTGCCGATAAGGATTTTGATGCTGTAGTAAAAAGAAGCCGTGGCGTTGCCGAAGGAATGAGCAAAGGTGTTCAGTTTCTAATGAAGAAGAATAAAATTGAAGTTATTAAAGGCTACGGAACTTTAAAAGCTGGTAAGAAAGTTTCCGTTAAGGCAGAAGATGGTACTACTACTGAATACAGTGCAAATAATATCATTATTGCAACTGGGGCTAGAAGTCGTGAATTACCAAGCTTACCACAAGATGGCAAAAAAATAATAGGTTACAGAGAGGCAATGACCTTAGATAAGCAACCTAAAAAAATGATTGTTGTTGGTAGTGGTGCAATAGGTATTGAATTCGCTTACTTCTACAATTCAATGGGAACTGAAGTTACCGTTGTTGAATATTTACCAAACATAGTACCTGTTGAAGACGAAGATATTTCTAAGCAATTAGAAAGAAGTTTCAAAAAAGCGGGCGTTAAGATTATGACTTCTGCAGAAGTTACATCTGTTGATACTTCTGGTGATGGTGTAAAAGCAACCGTAAAAACCGCTAAAGGCGAACAAGTTTTAGAAGCTGATATCGTATTATCTGCTGTAGGTATCAAAACCAACATTGAAAATATAGGTTTAGAAGATGTAGGTATCGCTACCGATCGTGATAAAATTTTGGTTAACGATTATTACCAAACAAATATACCTGGCTACTATGCTATTGGTGATGTTACACCAGGCCCGGCTCTTGCACATGTTGCATCTGCAGAAGGTATTTTATGTGTTGAAAAGTTAGCAGAAATGCATGTTGAGCCATTAGATTATGGTAACATACCTGGCTGTACTTATTGTTCTCCTGAAATTGCTTCTGTTGGTTTAACCGAAAAACAAGCAAGAGAAAAAGGTATTGACATTAAAGTAGGGAAATTCCCATTCTCAGCTAGTGGTAAAGCAAAAGCTTCTGGTGCTTCTGACGGATTCGTTAAAGTTATTTTTGATGCCAAGTACGGTGAATGGTTAGGTTGCCATATGATTGGCGCAGGTGTTACAGATATGATTGCTGAAGCTGTTCTTGGTCGCAAATTAGAAACCACGGGGCATGAAGTACTAAAAACAATTCACCCACACCCAACTATGAGCGAAGCTGTTATGGAAGCAGTTGCAGCAGCATATGACGAGGTTATTCATTTATAATTAATTACAATTTTATATAGCATGTTAAAATTATTTCGAGCAACGGCAATTTTAGAAGGAATCTCCTATTTGGCGTTGTTCGGGATAACCATGCCTTTAAAATATTGGGCAGAAATACCTGAACCCAATAAATGGGTAGGTTATGCACATGGTGCGCTTTTTATTGCCTTTATTGCACTTACTCTAATCGTAGGTTTCAAACACAAATGGAGCTTTAAAAAAGTATTTATATTTGGGATAGCATCACTTCTACCCTTCGCAACTTTTTATGTAGAAGAAAAATACTTAAGAACTGAAAAAGCCGATTAAGGTGATTCTTCAGTTACGGTAGTTAGTTTATACACACTACCATCAAAAAAATAGCTACATATTTTATATTATTTGAAAAAGAGTGCTTTAAATAACTTAAAGGTTTTACGTTCTAAACCAAAAAGCTCTCAATAGCCAAATCATAACTTTTAAGACCAAAGCCTAGTATTACACCACTTGCAGCTGGCGAAATATAAGACACATGCCTAAATTCTTCACGCTTGTGAGTATTTGATATGTGCACCTCTATAACGGGAGTTTCTACTGCTTTTACAGCATCTCCAATACCTACAGATGTATGCGTATATGCCGCAGCATTTAATACAATACCATCATAGCTAAAACCCTTTTCCTGAATTTTAGAAATAAGCTCCCCTTCTATATTAGATTGAAAATACTCTAATTCAACGTTTTTAAATTTGAATTGTAGCTTTGAGAAGTAATCTTCAAAAGTTTCGGCTCCGTATACATCTGGTTCCCTTTTTCCTAAAAGATTTAAGTTGGGACCATTAATTATGATAATCTTCATACATCAAAAATAATGAATGTTGCCGTACAATGAATTAGAAATACAAGAAGTAAATTAAACTTGCTTAGCTAAATTATTTCACTAGCGACGTGTTCTATATTTAGGCTCAAAATTATAGACAATTCCTAAGGTCACCGTAGACCATGTAGTTTCTTCAACATCAATACCAGTATAGGATAAATTAACCTCAACACTTGAACTCATTAAATAAGCAATTGTAGGTCTATAATATAGACCACCTTCATTACCGTCACTAATACCCATAGCATAACCTATATTACCACCAAATGAAAAATAATTTGATGTCCAAAAACGAACGCCTGCAGATAATGGCAAAAACTGAACAGCTTCTTGTTCTTCCCTAATAATCGTTGTTTGAAAGGTTTCTGCAAAACCATGAATATAACCTACAGCAGGCCCTACATCTACTACTTCACCTAACGGATACATGTATGAGAAATCCGCTCCAAGTACAACACTTACCGCTTCATTATAATCATCTAAAGGTATTCCAGCCTGTATCCCGAATTTAAATCCTTCTTGAGCGAAAATTCCGGTTGAAAGACATAAGGCTAATAGTAAAATAAAATACTTATTCATGGTTGATTGGTTTATTCTTACAAAAATAAAGGTACGAGTAAGCTTACAGGCATCTTTGTTGTGAACACCATAAAAGTAGTTGTACATCATACAATTAGGTAGGTTATAAAATATTTAATTTAGAGAATTTACGCTATATAATACCATTTTACATGGCTATAGACTATACTTTATAAACTACTGATTAATGTATTCTTTATCTTTAAACCATGAAATGGAAACATGCGCTGAAAGATTACACCACTTACTTAAAGCTTGAACGCGGTTTATCAAAAAACTCTATTCAGAGCTATACTATGGATATTGAAAAGCTAATGTCTTTTCTTGAAACCCATGATATTAACGTTACTCCTATTCTTATTGATAAAGACACAGTTCAACAATTTATCTATGAAATTGCGAAAGTGATTAACCCCCGATCTCAAGCACGAATTATATCGGGACTTAAAAGTTTCTTTAACTATCTTATTTTTGAGGATTACCGAAAAGACAATCCGTTAGATTTAATTGAATCTCCTAAATTAGGCAGGAAATTACCCGACACTTTATCTGAGAACGAAATTGATAATTTAATACAAGGTATTGATTTAAGCTCTGCCGAAGGGGAGAGAAATAGAGCTATACTTGAGACGTTATATGGCTGCGGATTAAGAGTGTCTGAACTTATTGGCTTAAAAATATCTGATTTATTTTTTGAAGAAGATTTTATTAAAGTTACCGGTAAAGGAGATAAGCAACGTTTTGTTCCTATAAGCCCTGTAAATAAAAAGTATATTAATATTTACAGAAATGAAATAAGGGTTCACCTAAATATTCAAGAAGGGTTTCAAGATATTCTTTTTCTTAACCGACGAGGAAAGCAACTTACTAGGGCTATGATTTTTACCATTGTAAAAAATTTAGCCATAACCATCGGCTTAAAGAAAAATATTAGTCCACATACATTCAGACATTCTTTTGCCACGCATTTATTAGAAAACGGAGCCGATTTACGCTCTATTCAGCAAATGTTAGGGCATGAAAGCATAACTACAACAGAAATTTACATGCATGTGGATAGATCTCACTTAGCCGAGGTCATGAATACTTATCACCCCAGAAAAAGTTATTAAAATTTCCATTTACTTCCTAATACAAATGCAGCAGGCATAACGACATGTTTTTCACCATATGCCCCGAAATTTGGATCATTTAATTGAATATTAGCCTTTACCTCTATCATCAAATTTTCATCAACATCATATCCCAATCCTGCCACAAAACCAATACGATAAGGCGTACTTCCAATTCCTGCATTTTCAGTAGCCACCTCTGCCTCTAACCCACCAAGCAGATATAATCGCTCACTTAAATACACTTTAGCTAATAAACTAGACCTAAACCTTTCGGTTAAAAGATAAGTATCATAAAAACCTTGAAGTTCAATTTTTGTTGATTTAGATAATCCGTATTGTACCAGGAATGATTTATGAACATCACCAAGTGCAGAATCAGGGTAAGCATGTCCAGTTATTGACAATCCAATTAATGACGAAGGTAAATTTGATACTGGTGGATTTTCTTTTACTTGCCCTTTAGATACTATGACAAACAAGAATAGAAAACTACTCATAAATACTTTCATAGGTTGGATATCTTAAGTAATTGAAAATAAATTCCTACAAAAGATATTTTAAAAAATAGAGCCAACGAAACACTTAGCAAAACTTTAACTGCCAAGTATTTAAACTATTACGAATTAAACCACTTATTAAGTTGACTAATCTTTAAATTGACTGTAATCTCTTTTAAACGGACGGATTATCAATCTAGCTTCTCTATCAAACCTAATGTAGTTGTATACCCAATTGATAAAAACTACCATTCTGTTTCTAAAACCTATAAGAAAAAATAAATGAACGAACATCCAAACAAACCAGGCAAAAACCCCTTGAAACCTAAATTTGTTAATATCGCAAACAGCCTTATTCCTACCAATAGTAGCCATACTACCTTTATCGTTATAGATAAAAGGCATCATAGCTTTATGCTCTACTAGCTTAATTAAGTTTTCTCCTAATAACTTTCCTTGTTGAATTGCGGGTTGTGCAACCATAGGATGTCCTCGGGGATTATCTACTGTAGCCATACAAGCAATATCTCCAATAGCGAATATTTCTGGATGACCAATTACCTGATTAAACTCGTTTACGTTTATTCTATTACCACCAGCGGCAACGCCTTCACCTTCTAAACCTGGAATAATTGCACCTTTTACACCAGCAGCCCAAACTACTGCTGCGGAATCGAATTTCAAATCTGTTTTAGTAGTAACGGTTTTACCATTGTAACCCGTAACACGAACACCTTTCCAAACTTGTACCCCTAATTTCTCTAAAAAGTCCTCTGCTTTTTTTGAGGCCTGCGCACTAAAGCCCGGCAATAAGCAATCGCCACCTTGCACAATATTTATCTGTGCTCTTCTAGTATCCAAATCAGGATAATCTTTTGGAAGTATTCCTTTTTTAATTTCAGCTAAAGCACCAGCAAGCTCTACCCCTGTTGGACCACCACCAACAATCACAAAATTCATTAGAGCATCCCGTTCATGGTAATCATCTGTAAGAAGTGCCTGTTCAAAATTTTCTAATATTAAACTCCGAAGATTTAATGATTGCGGTATCGACTTCATCGACATTGCATTCTTTTCTATCTCCTCATTACCAAAAAAGTTTGTCTCTGAACCTGTGGCAACAACTAAATAGTCATAAGTTATATCACCAATGTTAGTATTTAACTTTTTACCAGCAGTATCAATGTTCTCCACTTCCGCTAAACGGAAATAAAAATTATCGTATCCGATTAACACCTTACGTAATGGGTATGCAATGGAATCGGGTTCAAGACCACCTGTAGATACTTGATATAATAAAGGCTGAAAAGTATGGTAATTGTTCTTATCTATAAGAACGACTTGCACTTCTTTTTTACTTAATTTTTTAGCTAGAGAAACTCCGCCAAAACCACCACCTATAATTACAATTCTAGGATAGCTTGAAAGTGGTATGTTCATAGTATAGTACTTAAATGCAAAATTAAACAAATGGACTTCCACTTTAAAATAATAATGTGTTTTTAGTATCTTTAAGCTCTAACTCAAACAAACACCAAAATGCGTAAAACCCTTATTTTATTGGCAGTACTAAGTACTTCCATTTTTTCGATGAATGCTCAAAAGAGCGAAAAAGATATTATTAAAAAATTAGATCAAAAAAGTGCCGATTACGGAAATATAGCTCAAAATATTTGGGAATTCGCAGAAATGGGATACCAAGAAGAACAAAGCTCTGGTTTGTTACAAAAGACCTTACAAGACGCTGGGTTTACCATTAAAAAAGGTGTTGCCGGAATACCAACAGCATTCATTGCGGAATATGGTAGTGGAAGTCCTGTAATTGCAATTATGGGTGAATATGATGCTTTACCTGGTTTATCTCAGAAAGCGGTTGCAGAAAAAGAATCTGCAGGTGCTGCTGCCGGTCATGCATGTGGTCATCATTTATTTGGTACAGCCTCTACAGCTGCCGCAATTTCAACTAAAGAATGGCTAGAAGCTAATAAATCTAAAGGTACTATTCGTTTTTACGGTACACCTGCTGAGGAAGGTGGTTCTGGTAAGGTATTTATGGTTCGTGAAGGTTTGTTCAATGATGTTGATATTGCTCTACATTGGCACCCAGGTGCACAGAATGCTGCAAGTGCCGGAGCCGCTTTAGCAAACAAGTCTGCCAAATTTAGATTTTACGGTGTTTCTGCACATGCTGCCGCATCACCAGAAAAAGGACGTTCTGCTTTAGACGGTGTAGAAGCTATGAACATGATGATAAATATGATGCGAGAGCATATACCACAAGAAGCTAGAATTCATTACGTAATTACTGCCGGCGGTAAAGCTCCTAATGTTGTGCCGGATTTTGCTGAAGTATATTATTATGCTCGCCATAATAGACGTGATGTTGTAATAGATATTTTTGACCGTATGGTAAAAGCCGCTGAAGGCGCTGCTTTAGGTACCGGCACTACAATGGATTACGAAATGATTGGTGGTACACATGAGTTACTACCAAATCTTACCTTACAAAAAGTAATGCATGATAACTTATCTGAAGTAGGTGGAATGGAATATAGTACTGAAGAAAAAGCATTTGCAGATAAAATTGCAAAATCTTTAGGTCAGGAAAAAGCGGACCTTGCTACAGCAAAAAATGTACAGCCTTATAAAACCGAAGCGAGAGCTTTTGGCTCTACTGATGTTGGAGATGTAAGTTTCACTGTACCTACTGTAGGTTTTAGCACGGCTACATGGGTACCTGGCACTGCGGCTCATAGCTGGCAAGCTGTTGCAGCAGGTGGTACTTCAATTGGTAATAAAGGAATGATGATTGCTGCGAAAACATTAACTATGACAGCTATAGACTTATTCAAGGATAAAAAATTGATTGAGACTGCTAAAGCTGAGTTCATAGAAAAGAGAGGTGCAGATTTTAAATATATCCCACTTCTAGGTGATAGAGCACCTGCTTTGGATTATAGAAAATAGTCTAGCATTAATATAGAATAGAAAAGTGCCAAGTTGACCTTGGCACTTTTTTTTACGTATTTGCAGATTTATTGTAACAAATGAAACCAAACATAGACTAACACCGTAAGAACAGCCAACTAATAGTGAATAAAGACCTTGAACACAAATTTGTGACCGAGTTACAGGACAATCAAAATATTGTCCATAAGGTGTGTACCCTGTATACAAATGACCGTGACTCTCACAATGACCTTTTTCAAGAAATCACTATTCAATTGTGGAAGGCATATCCAAAATTTAGGGGCGAAGCCAAGTTTAGTACATGGATGTATCGGGTAGCACTGAATACTGCCATAACATTGTATAGAAAGCGTAAAAGAAGAATTGATACTGCCGACTATGAGTCTATAATTTTTAAAATTAAGGCCGAAGTATATGATGAGACCGAAGAATTGCAATTGAAACTGATGTACAAAGCAGTAAAGCAATTAAATGATGTTGATAAGGCTTTAGTATTTTTATATCTTGAGGATAAAAATTATGCTGAAATATCGGAAACCTTAGGTATTACCGAGGTAAATGCAAGAGTGAAAATGAATCGTATCAAAACAAAATTAAGAACCATTTTGAATCCATAAGCGTATGACGGATGAACTGGAATTATTAAAGAGAGACTGGCAGAAGAAGGAATTTGATGTTCCTAAACTAAGCTATGATGAGATACATAAAATGATTTGGAAGAAATCTTCTTCTATTGTTAAATGGATACTCATAATAAGCATATTAGAATTTACAGTGCCTCACCTATTATATCTTTTACCTTCAATGCGCGAGGGAATGGAAATATATGATAAAATAGGAATATCGAAGTACCTGCTATTTTTATCTGGTTTCACCTATTTAGTAGCGTTTTACTTTATATTTCAATTCTATAAAAGATTCAAAGAAATATCGGTTTTAGATAACTCTAAGAACTTGATGAAGAAAATAATTAAAACTAGAAAAACAGTAAAGCATTATGTCATCTTTTCTTTATCAATGATAATGGTTACTATCATTATGATGATAATTGGTGTTTACCTAAACGATAATATCACCCTTGCCTTTCCTGAATTAAAAGATAGTCTAGAAAACATATCACAAGAAAAGCTAAAAATAACTATAATGCTTTCCATTGGAATTTTCGGCGTCATACTAACTTTAGCTATGGGTGGAATATACTTTCTACTTTACGGACTTTTACTTAGAAAATTAAAACAGAATTATAGTGAATTAAGACATTTAGCAGTTTAAGAATTTTTCCACTTACGCTGCTTATTCTCTTCTTCATATGCCAAAAGATCCGCTTTTGAAATCACCTTTAAAAATGAAGGATGTTGTTCAATTGCATACTCTAATTTTTCTATAATAGATTCAGAAGTTTCATTATCATAATCTATCTGTAATGGTTCTTTAATAACCATAGATTGAAGAATACCTTTTTTCTTTACACGGAGCCCTTTTTTATCAAAAGAACGTCTAAAACCATCTATAACAACTGGTACTACTACAGGTTTGTACTTCTTGATTATATGCGCCGTTCCTTTTCGTAAAGGTTTCCATGGTGTGGTTGTTCCTTGGGGAAACGTAATTACCCAACCATCATTTAAGGCTTTACCTATACTAGATATATCGCTCATTTTCACTTGACGCTTAACATCTTTACCTTCAGAACGCCACGTTCTTTCAACACTAACAGAACCTGCATAGGCCATTATTTTGGTCAACAGACTTTTCCTCATCGTTTCCGCTGCAGCAACATAATACATGTTCAATTTAGGTTGCCATATGTACCCTAAATTTTTAATGGAATCCTCTCGCCCACTTAAACTAGCATTGAACACGTGAAACATAGCCACTACATCTGCAAAATAAGTTTGGTGATTGCTTACAAACAGCACATTTCTGTCTGGCAGATTTCTGATAATATCAGAACCTTCAATTTCTAATGTATTAAATCCCTTATAGCGTTGATGCGACAGTAAGGCCAAAATACGAATTAGCCACTTTTTAATATATAAATTATGCCCAAAAGGGTTCTTATCAAATAATCCCATAGAATGCTAAAATAATTAAATATGCCTTACAACACCTGCTTTAATAACTCTTTAATCTCATTCAACATCATTGCGGTTGCCCCCCAAACGATATAACCGTTTAATTCAAAGGCTGGTACTTCAATATCTTCCGCGTATGATGTCGTTAATTTTTTAGAAATAACTTTATTCTCATCTAAAAAGTCTACTATAGGCACTTCTAAAATTAATTCTACCTCAGTATCTTGTTTTACAAAAGGTTTCGGGTTTTTATACAAACCTATATATGGTTGCACCATAAAATTACTTGGTGGAATAAAAATCTCTGAAATTTCTTTTACCAAAGTAACATCATTAGGTAGTACACCTACTTCTTCATGTGTTTCTCGTAATGCGGTGGTCAATAATCCATCATCAGACTTTTCTGCCTTTCCCCCTGGAAAACCAACTTGATTAGAGTGTATTCCTTTATAGGTTTTACGCAATATCAACAACAAGTTTGTATTTTGATTTACCGTTGGATAAAACAATGCCATAACAGCTGCCTTCCGTGGATTTTTCTTAGCAATATTGATTTGTTTTAAATCTTCTAACCGACTTTCTGGAGCCATTTTATATTGCGAAGCCTCTCCCGGTAGCGGTAGATCCTTTATTTTTGATATTCGTTGTTCAAAAAAATTGAAATCCATGCGTTTACTTAAATACTATTCATATTTCTGCGCTGCCATTCTCGCTTTAACCAGCTGCAAAGATACTTCTAAGAAAGTTGATGATACAACTACAACAGTAGAAGTAGCTATAGATTCAACTAAAATTACCGAAAATAAAGTAGGTGATGAAAAACAAGAGGAAACCTTTGAACTTAACGAAGACAATGCCATCGATTTCTTTTTCAATTATGAAAAGACTTTAACTTCTAATAAAGTGAAAATTACTACCAACCTTGGTAGCTTTATTGTTGAGTTGTATGATAATGTCCCCTACCACAGGGCTAACTTCATCTACTTGACAGAAAAAGGATATTTCGATTATACCCAATTTCATAGAGTGGTGAAAAACTTTATAATTCAAGGTGGTAATTCTGATGACGAAAGAACTGGTAAAAAAAGAACAAAAATAGGCAGGTATTTATTACCACCCGATACTAGAAAAGGTCATAAACACCATAGAGGTACTATTTCTATGCCTAGTAGCGAAATGGATAACCCTCATATGTTAGCCTCCCCTTTTGAATTTTTCATAGTAGTTACCGATCCTGGCTCTTATCATTTAGACAATGAATACACCCCATTTGGAAGAGTAATTGAAGGAATGGATGTGGTTGACAAAATTAATAATCAGCCTGTTGAAAAAGGAGATTGGCCTTTGCAAAATATTTACATTGAAAAAGCAGAAGTACTTAAATAATTCTTGCCTTTCTGATGAATTAAGTTATTTCCCGATAGATGTTCGGTAACGAAATTTTAAATTGTACCGCCAATACACGCATGATTATTATGGTTACAATTGCCATAGAATAGGCAATTGTGTTTTCAATTGGGAATTGAATTAAAAGAAAATATACCAAACCGCCCAAAATACATACAGTTGCATAAATTTCTTTTCTAAATATCACCGGAATTTCATTACATAATATATCACGTATTACGCCGCCAAAACACGCTGTAATTGTACCTAAAGCGATACACATTACCGGAGACAAATCTGCAGCTAAACCCTTTTCTATACCTACCATGGTATATAACCCTATACCAATAGTATCAAATAGAAATAATGATTTTCTTACGTACTTTAACTGCTTTACAAAAATAATCGCCAATAATACGGTAACTACTATTATCATTAGATGCATTGGTGCATTCAGCCATCCTACAGGTTTTATCCCTATTAAAAGATCTCTTAAAGTACCACCACCAACTGCTGTTACAAAAGCAATGATTAGCACACCAAATACATCTAGTCTTTTATCCATTGCAACCAAAACTCCGGATATTGCAAATGCAATGGTTCCTAAAATATCAATGATGAAATAAAACATTATCTACAGCTTTTGAGTAAAGTAATTATAGTCCTTCAAAACAGTATTTAAATATGCAATATCATATAATTCTGAATTGGTCTGCAAGATACTATCTACTTTATCCCTAAGCGCTTTTAATGTCTTAAAATCGTTACTTTTTTTAGCTATACTAAAGGTTTCTTTGATCAGTCTTACATCTTTATCCGTCAACAAGGTAACATTCATGAATTGAGGCACATAAGTATCTTCAACTTCTTCAAGTATGGTATGTGAAACAGTAGTTTTATTCTTAGTACTGATTACTACGGTACCTGCGGCCGCATCACCTAAACGTTGTCTTTTTTCAGAAAACAAAATAGTAAGTATCCCTATTGATCCTACAAAAATCCAGATATCAACCAAACGTAGCATCCATCTAATTAAATAATTGCTCCAGTGTACTGGTGAACTATCAACTTTTACCACCCTCATTTTCATAAGCATTTTGCCTACAGTTCTACCATTAAATATAATATGCATCAGCAAACTGTAAAACATTGCAGGTAATGTAATTAAGGCAACTATTCCTCTTTGTGTCCAACCATCATCATAGATATAACCAATGGCATCACCTATTAAATTTACCAAAGCATAATAGAGATATAGTATAAAAGCGTCGATACAAAATGCTACAATTCTTTCACCTATACCAACAATAGTATAATTAAGATTAACATTTTGCGTTGTATTGATTTGGAGGTTATTCATTAAGTCTTAAATTTAACAAGGTAAAAATAGTTTATGCGCGAAGCTGCTTTTGTAAGGCAAAATAAGGAAAAATGGATAGCATTTGAAAAGGCTATCAACCTAGGTGCTACTACAAACCCAGATGAACTTGCCAATGGCTACATTCAACTGACCAATGATTTAGCTTATGCGCAAACGTATTACGCAGAAAGTAAGACTTTATTGTATTTAAACGGATTAGCATCACAAGCGCACCAAAAAATTTATAAGAATAAAAAAGAGAGTAGAAACAGGATTTTTAGTTTCTGGAAGACGGAATTTCCACTTTTCTTTAAGCAATACCATAATACGCTAGGGGTAGCATTTTTAATTTTTGTTATAGCCTCTGCCATTGGCTCGCTTTCAGCTTTAAACGATGCAACTTTTGTACGTTTAATATTGGGTGATGCCTATGTTAATGAAACCCTTAATAACATTGCTAACGGAGATCCTGCTGCAATTTATAAAGGCGGTAGTGAAATTGGTTCTTTTTTAGGGATTACCATAAATAATATTAGAGTCGCATTTCTTGCCTTTGCTTTTGGTGTTATCACCAGTATTGGAACTGCTTACATTCTTTTTAGCAATGGAGTAATGCTCGGAGCGTTCATTACTTTTTTTTATACAAAAGGTGTATTCTTTGAAGCTAATAAACAAATTTGGTTGCATGGAACCATAGAGATTTCCGTAATAATCATAGCTGGTTGTGCCGGTTTAATTATGGGCAATAGTATTCTTTTCCCAAAAACCTATTCTAGACGCGTATCATTTATGAAAGGGGCTAAAGACGGCCTAAAGGTTGTTATTAGCACAATTCCCTTTTTTATCCTTGCTGGGTTTATTGAAGGTTTTATAACACGATATACAAGCATGCCAAATTGGTTGGCATTTCTAATAATTGGTGCTTCATTATTTCTAATCATATTTTATTACATAGTATACCCCATTTTACTTAACAACCAACATGAAAGACAATTACATACCGTTACGGGTAAACCGTGATTTTGGCGGAATTATTTCTGTTTATTTTGACTATTTTAAACAAAACATTAAAAACTTTACCAATGTTTTTATAAGCTATAACGGCGTTTTCTTAATAGGACTTTTAATAACTAGCTACTTATTAGTATCTGGTTTTTTAGGAATGATTGCACAAGAAACGGGTCAGAATTCATTTGTAGGTGGCAATGATTTTGAGCAAGACTATTATATATATTTAGGAATTGGAGGGTTTTTATTTGCCATCATCTTTTTAGGTGTTGCTTTTCTTAACTACTCGTTATCCACTAGTTATATGATAAAATATGTAGAGACCAGGGATAACAATGTAGATAAAAAAGAGGTTTGGAACTTGGCGAAAAACCAATTTGGAAATATTGCCCTCTTCGTTCTTTTATTGATACCAATTTATATAGCATTTATAATTGCAGCAATTATATTGGCTATAATACCATTGGTAGGATTTTTTGCCCAATACATTGTTCAATTTTTCTTAACGGCATGGATAGGTGTTTCATTCTTTGATATGCTAGAAAAGAAAAAAGGTGTTACAGAAGCACTAGGCGAAGGCTGGAAATTAGTAACCTCTAACTTTTGGAAATCTGTAGGTGTCAATTTTATTATGGGATTGTTATTAGGTCTTTTACTAATGATCGCTTTAATTGTACCTGGTATTATCATCGGTGTCTATACATTTCATGTAGTTGAAAACGATGTAGATTACTCCCACTCTATCGTTTCTACAATTATATATACTTTAAGTACATGTCTTATACTTATTATTGCAGTGTACGGGCAGTGTCTTACTCAGTTCGTTAATGGTATTTTATATTATGCTTTGCACGAAAAAACATACAACGAAAACACTACGGCTACCATTGATCAGATAGGCCAAAACGATTAATTTGAAATATTTTATTTTTCTCATATTCTTTCAACTAATAACCCTTTGCTCTTTTGCACAGGAGAAGAATGATAGCATCATAAAAATTGACTCATCTTCAATATTGACATCTAGAAATATTGAAGAAGACCTTTCTAAAAAGTATACGGGAGATGAGTTTAATTATACCTTTAAAACAGGTGAATCTCAAAACATTTTAGCTCGATTTATAAATTGGATAGGTCAAGGTTTATATAACGTATTTGGCATAACACTATCCCCACAAGTACTTCAGATTATTGAATATTTTATATACTTTTTGCTAGTGATTCTGGCTATATATCTAATCGTAAAAGTACTAATCAACGAAAGTTTCAATTCTATTTTTCAGAAAAAAGCCAAGGCAATAAATGATATAAACCTAACGGAAGAACACATAGAAAGTATTGATATTAATACGCTTCTTAATACAGCATTAAACGATAAAAATTATAGACTTGCAATACGATATCAGTTTCTACTAACGTTACAGAAATTATCTGTAAATGATATTGTTGAATGGCATTTTGATAAAACTAATTCGGATTATTTAAGCGAAATTAAACAGCCCCAACTTCAAAATGGATTTAAAAAAATAACCTACCTGTACGACTATATATGGTATGGTGAGCAGCCAATAGATGAAATTAAATACAGTAAATCGATTTTAGATTTCGAATCGATAAACCAACTAATAAAACCATAAATTGGGGAAACGTTCTAAAATAATACTTGGGCTTTTGGTTACTGTGCTTATTGGCATCATTGTAACGGAAATTGTGCGCCCTAGACCTATTAATTGGCGACCCTCATATACTTCTATTTCTAAAATACCATTTGGTTGTTTTGTTTTATTTAATGAACTCCCTTCCATATTTCCAAATAGTGATATAGAGAAAGTAGAAAAAAGCGTGTATGATCTTCTTATTGAAAATGATTCTACGATCACTTCCAATTATATAATGATTAATGACTTCATCTATTTAGATGAGCAAGAAACTAACCAGGTTTTAAAATATGTCGAAAATGGAAATCAGGTTTTCATTGCCAGCAGCAATTTTACAGGGCAATTGGCGGACACTTTAAATATTCAAATTACCCAACAATATGATATTCAAGAAGACTCTGTAAAGACATCATTTTCTAATCAAAGTTTTAAACAGGAACATTTCTATTTTACAAGAGGTGTCAATCCAGCTTATTTTACAAGTGTTGACACTGTTAACACAGAAATACTTGGATACATTCAGTTTAAAACCTCAACGTTTTTAGAAAACGAGACGGAAAAATTAAAAACAAGAGCCAACTTTATAAAAACATCTTTTGGTAAAGGAAGTTTTATCATAAACACTTTACCCATTGCATACTCTAACTATTATCTTTTAGGCGAAAATAGTAACTACAGTGCACAAAGTTTCTCTTACTTAGAAGACCATCTTTTATATTGGGACGACTATAAAAAATCTGGTCGTAAAGTTATTACTTCGCCAATGCGATTTATACTGAATCAGCCTGCCCTAAAATGGAGCTATTATTTATTGATTGTTGGATTATTACTTTTTGTCATTTTTAAAGCCAAGCGAGAACAACGCATAATACCAATTATAAAACCGCTTGAAAACTCTTCTGTAGAATTTGCAAAAACAGTTGGGTCTCTCTATCATCAACACAGAGATTACAAGAATTTAAACGATAAAAAAATCACCTACTTCTTAACTTATATTAGAAATAGATATTACGTAGACACCACTGTTTTAGATAAAAAATTAATTACTCAATTAACTGCCAAAGCAGGAAAACCAAAAGAAGAAACTAAAAGTATTATTGAACTCATACTTAGTCTTAAAAATAAACCCATACATACTGAACAAGATGCTTTAAACCTTGCTCAGAAAATAAAT
>TARA_R110002033_G_scaffold112347_1_pt1 | contig 65283 bp, 58 predicted proteins | sample TARA_R110002033 | Tara Oceans TARA_R110002033 (sample SAMEA4397051) | marine metagenome | biome: Polar Biome; feature: [SRF] surface water layer (ENVO:00010504); material: water (ENVO:00002006), including particulate matter (ENVO:01000060) such as... | depth 5 m
AACGTGGCCGATGGTGCCGACGTTAACGTGCGGTTTTGTACGCGCGAATTTTTCCTTGGCCATTGCCCTCAGATCCTAATCCGAACCAAAAAAACACGTAAGAACCCACCGCACAAGCCGACGGGTAACTAAAATACTGGAGCGGGTGAAGGGAATCGAACCCTCGTCGTAAGCTTGGAAGGCTTCTGCTCTACCATTGAGCTACACCCGCATATTTTTAATAGCGAGCTCTCGCGAGGGCGAGAGAATGGTGGAGGGGGCAGGATTCGAACCTGCGTAGACTAAGTCGGCGGATTTACAGTCCGCTGCATTTGACCGCTCTGCCACCCCTCCATCCGGGTCGAAACGTTGCCGGGTGTGACCCCGTCTGCGCTGCGGCGAGGGAGGGAATACGTTGCAGGTGCCCTTCTTGTCAACAGCAAAAAAAGCACGAATTCGTATTTCCTTTCCTATATGTTGGTTTGGCCCCATAAACCGGGCGAAACAAAGTGCATTCAAGTTGTTATGAGTTGGAGGTTTCCGCCACAATGCCGCGCCGCAGCAAAAACCGTTCATTTTCCCGCCCAGCCAATGCTGGCGCCGGGTACAATTCCACGCCGGACGCGGAAAACGACGACAACAATTCCCGTCGCAGCCGCGGTCGGGGCCGGGATTCTGGCAGTGGGCGCGACGCGTCGCGTCTGATTCTTTTTGGTCGCCACCCCGTGATCATGGCGATTCACAACCCGCAGCGAACGATTCATCGCATCTGGTCCACCGAAAATGCCCGCGAAGAGGTCAACTATGCGCTGCAAGAAGCTGGCCGGACCGATGTTTTGGTCGACAATGCCGGGCGGATCGATATTGATCAGATGTTACCACCCGGTGCGGTTCATCAGGGCCTTGCCATGCATTGCGCCCCCCTGCCCCAGCCCGGGGTCGAGGATCTGGTCGCGGAATATCGCGATCAGGAATCGGCAACCGTTCTGATTCTCGATCAGGTTACCGATCCGCATAATGTCGGCGCGATTTTACGGAGCGCCGCTGCGTTTGGCGCCTGTGCCGTGATTGTACCAGACCGCCACGCCCCGCAAGAATCGGGTGTGCTGGCCAAATCGGCCAGTGGGGCGCTTGAAGTGGTGCCCTATATCCATGCAGGCAACCTTGCCCGCGCGCTTGAAACCCTGAAAGGGGCCAATTTCTGGCTGGCAGGGATGGATGGCAGTGCAGATCAGACCCTGGCTGAAGCCAAACTGAAGGGAAAAGTCGGCATTGTGATGGGGTCCGAAGGAGATGGCTTGCGCCGCTTGACCCGCGACAATTGCGATTTTCTGGTCAAACTGCCAATGACCGACCGCATCGAAAGCCTGAATGTTTCAAACGCGGCTGCCGTTGCCCTGTACGAACTGTTCCGCTAACAGGGCAAACCGGATTAAAACCCCGGCGAATCGTTTGAAAATACTGAAAAACCACCCCTGCGGACGGCGATATAAAATGGGCAAATCAGGGGCTTGCAATCCGGCCCGTCCCGGACTATGTTCTCGCCGCTCGCGCCGGCATAGCTTTAATTGGTAGAGCAGCGGATTTGTAATCCGAAGGTTGGGAGTTCGAGTCTCTCTGCCGGCACCACAAAAACCCCGCAGACCTCATGGTTCTGCGGGGTTTTGTTGTTTTGGTATTGCTGTTTATTCCGGCGCGATTCAAATCGCCCGCACGACCAACACGGCGAAATGCGATAGGCACTTGAAAGTGCTGCCGACACCTCTAATCCTGCCCCGGATGCCCAACCATCTCAATCGGGTAGCCATCGCGCACCCATGACATAAAACCCCCCTTGAGCGTCATCACCTTGCAATCAAGATGTTGAAGGGCCGCATTGGCCACAGCAAAAGATCGCTGCCCGACAGCACAGATAAACACGACATCAAGCCCGGTATCGTCAGTGCGGTCGATCAGGTCGGCCATATCGAGCATGCCCAACGGCGTATTGATCGCACCGGCCACGGTGCCACTGGTAAATTCATCGGCTTCGCGCACATCTATCATCAGGACACTTTTTTGGCGCAACAGCAGATCAAGCGCGGCGCTGTCAATAAAATATACAGAATTATCTGACATTGTTTCCTTTCATGACCTGCCTGCATCAGGCACACTATTGTTTGCCAGCATATTGCAGGTGCGACCAAAGCAGAGTGACGATGTTACGTCACTAATTTGTGAACGGTAAACCCGTTTAAACCGATAAAAACACACTAAACTTTTTGAAGTCTAACATTGCGGTGTCGCAATGCAGTAACCACGTTCAAGAGTAGTGAAGTTACGTTTCATCCCGTCGCCCTGGCCTTGCCGGGGGCATGATTTAAACGGAAAATTTCCTTTCCGTTGCCCCGCAAGCATATCGCGGACATTGCGGATGAACAATTTGGCAAACTGGCGCGCATTGCGGTTTGCCCATCGGGTCTGATTGACGCCAATTTTCGTTTCGAAACCTGTTTTGACACCCAGGCTGTCTGTTTTTTCTCGTTTCTGTATCGGGGACATGTGCGCCCGCAGCCCCCGCAAGAACCGTAACAATAAAACAATAAAGGGTGCGCGCGCCAAAAAGCCGTGCCCGAAGCACCAACCGGGAGGATCGCGACCAAAACCGGCCCCTTGTCTGTAAAGACCAACGACGTGCGATAATTTTGGAAAGGAGACCGCGCCATGGCTGAAGACCAGGATATCTTCGAGCTATATGCGGAAGGCTATGACGGAAAACGTGAAACCGAACTGACCATTCGCGACTATCTTAATTTGTGCCGCGATGATCCATCTGCCTATTCGTCGGCGGCCGAACGCATGATCAAGGCCATTGGCGAGCCTGAATTGATCGATACATCGACCGATTCCCGCCTGGGCCGCATCTTCCTTAACCGCACAATCAAGCGATATCCGGCCTTTGCCGACTTTTATGGCATGGAAGAAACCATCGAACGGATTGTCGGTTTCTTTAAATATGCGGCACAGGGCCTGGAAGAACGCAAACAGGTTCTTTATCTGCTTGGCCCGGTTGGCGGCGGCAAAAGCTCGCTTGCCGAACGCCTGAAAGAACTGATGGAACATGAACCCATTTATGTTCTTAAAGCTGGCGACGACATAAGCCCCGTATTTGAAAGCCCGCTGGGCCTGTTTAATCCGGCCAAAATGGGCGATGCCATTAACGACAAATACGGCATTCCCAAACGACGGCTAACCGGCCTGATGTCGCCCTGGGCGGTTAAGCGACTGGACGAATTTGAAGGCGATTTGTCGAAATTTTCGGTGGTAAAACTGTTGCCGTCGCGCCTGCGCCAGATCGGCATTGCCAAAACCGAGCCGGGCGACGAAAACAATCAGGATATTTCCTCGCTGGTCGGCAAGGTCGATATTCGCAAGCTGGAATATTACAGCCAGAACGACCCCGACGCCTATTCCTATTCCGGCGGGTTGAACCGCGCCAATCAGGGCATGCTTGAATTTGTTGAAATGTTCAAGGCCCCGATCAAGATGTTGCATCCGTTGCTGACAGCAACACAGGAAAGCAACTATATCGGCACGGAAAACCTGGGGTCGATCCCTTTTCAGGGCATGATTTTGGCCCATTCCAACGAAGCCGAATGGCAGACCTTCAAGGCCAATAAAAACAACGAAGCCTTTATCGACCGGATCAGCGTCATCAAGGTGCCCTATTGCCTGCGCGTTACCGAAGAAACCAGCATTTACGACAAATTGTTGCAGGGATCGGAACTTGAACAAGGGTGCTGTGCACCCGGCACCCTGAAAATGCTGGCACAGTTTTCGATTCTGTCGCGCTTGCAGGAACATGAAAATTCCAATCTGTATTCCAAGATGCGGGTTTATGACGGCGAAACATTGAAAGATGTCGACCCCAAAGCCAAGTCGATGCAGGAATATCGCGATTCGGCCAGTGTCGATGAAGGCATGGACGGCATTTCAACCCGGTTTGCCTTTAAGGTTCTGTCTGAAACCTTCAACCACGATACCCACGAAGTGGCCGCCGACCCGGTGCATCTGATGTATGTATTGGAACAGGCGATTCGCCGTGAACAATACCCCGAAGAACGCGAAAAGGAATATATGGAGTTCATCAAGGCTGAGCTGGGTCCACGCTATGCCGAGTTTATCGGCGCAGAAATCCAGAAAGCCTATCTTGAAAGCTATTCCGACTACGGACAAAACCTGTTTGACCGTTATGTGGCCTATGCCGATGCCTGGATTGAAGACCAGGATTTCAAAGACCCTGATACCGGGCAGTTGCTGGATCGCAAGATTATCGACCAGGAGCTTTCCAAGGTCGAAAAACCGGCAGGGATCGCCAACCCCAAGGATTTCCGCAACGAAGTCGTCAAATTTGCCCTGCGCGCACGTGCCAATAACAAGGGCAAAAACCCGTCCTGGACATCGTATGAAAAACTGCGTGAAGTGATTGAAAAGCGCATGTTCAGCCAGGTTGAAGACCTGTTACCGGTCATTTCATTCGGGTCGAAAAAAGACGGCGACAGCGAAAAGAAACATAACGAATTCGTCAAACGCATGATTGATCGTGGCTATACCGAACGTCAGACCCGCCGCCTGGTCGAATGGTATATGCGCGTCAACAAGGCGGGCTGATATGCCCCGCATGGCCCCGCCGGGTGGTGACTTTCCCCTTTCATCACCCGGCGCCGGTTTTTGCCCTGCCCCTGCGTTTTTAGGATATACCGCCCATGTTTCATATCATCGACCGCCGCAAAAACCCCAAAGGCAAAAGTCTGGGCAATCGCCAACGGTTTATGCGCCGGGCCAAGGCGCAAATCAAAAAAGCGGTTGAAGAATCGATCAAAACCCGTGGCATCACCGATATCGATAATGGCGACCAGATCACCATTCCTGGCAAAACCCTGCGCGAACCCGGTTTTCACCATGCCGGGCGCGGCGGTGACCGCAATTATGTTTTACCGGGCAACAAAAAATTTATCCCCGGCGACCGCATTGCCCGCCCCAATGGCGGCGATGGCGGTGCCGGTGGGTCGCAAGCCAGCCCGGATGGCGACGGCGAAGACCAGTTTCAGTTTGTGCTGACCCGTGACGAGTTTCTCGACATTTTTTTCGAGGATCTGGAACTTCCTGACCTTTTGAAAAAAAGCCTGAAACAAACCACCGCCTTTCGCACCGCACGGGCAGGATATTCATCCGACGGATCGCCCGCCAACCTCAACCTTGTGCGGACCATGCGCAATTCGCTGGCCCGGCGCATTGGCCTTCGTCGCCCAAAAAACAGCGAGATTCGCGAACTGGAAGAAAAAATTGCCCGCCTGATCCAAGATGCGGAAACAGTGCCCGATGCCGATAAAACGCAACAGGTCGAAGCCCTGCGGGTTTTGCAAGCCGAACTGGACGAAGCCAAACGCCGCAGCCGGGCCATTGCCTTTATCGACCCGATAGATACCCGATATAACCAGTTTCGCCAGATCCCCGATCCCAACACACAGGCCGTCATGTTTTGCCTGATGGATGTTTCCGGGTCGATGTCCGAGCAGATGAAGGAACTGGCGAAACGCTTTTTCATGCTGTTGCACATGTTTTTGCACCGCCGCTATGAACATGTCGATGTGGTGTTTATTCGCCATACATCGCGCGCCTCCGAGGTGGACGAAGAAACCTTTTTCTATTCGCGTGAAACCGGCGGCACCATTGTTTCGACCGCCCTTGAGGAAATGAAACGGGTACTAAAGGACCGTTACCCGACCGACCAATGGAACATCTATGCGGCACAGGCATCGGACGGCGATAACTATTCCAATGACGGGGCCAAATGCACCGCCCTTCTGGCCGAAGACCTGCTGCCAAAATGCCAGTATTACGCCTATATCGAAATCACCGACGAGCGCGAAGCCGAGATTTTTTCGACCGCTGAAGGCGAAACCGCGTTGTGGAAGGCCTATGCCCCGCTGGCACAAACCCGAAATGCGCGATTTGCCTTAAAACGGGTAACCAGGGCGGCGGATATTTTCCCGGTTTTTCGCGAACTGTTTGCCAAAAACAAGTCGGAGGCCCGGACATGAGCAAAAGACCGGAAAATCGTCTGCTGTTTGAAGGTGCTGATTGGGATTTCAACAGCCTGAAAGCCACCTATGACGCGATTGAAGACATCGCGATCAATGAAATGCATCTCGATGTTTATACCAACCAGATTGAAGTGATCACATCTGAACAGATGCTTGATGCCTATTCATCGATTGGCATGCCGTTGATGTATCATCACTGGTCGTTTGGGAAACGCTTTGTGCGCGACGATGTGATGTATCGCAAGGGATACCAGGGGCTGGCTTATGAGATCGTCATTAATTCCAACCCGTGCATTTCCTATGTGATGGAGGAAAACACCATTGGCATGCAGGCATTGGTCATGGCCCATGCGGCCTTTGGTCATAACCATTTTTTCAAAAACAATTATCTGTTCAAACAATGGACCGATGCCGACGGCATTCTTGATTATTTGCAATTTGCCAAACGCTATATCGCCAAATGCGAAGACCGGTTTGGCTTTGACGCGGTTGAACGCATTCTTGATGCGGCCCACGCCTTGATGGATCACGGGGTCAATCGCTATTCCCACCCGGAAAAACCCAATTTGGCGGTTGAACTGGAACGCGAACGCGAACGCGCCAAATACGAAGACGAAACCTATAACGATTTATGGCGCACCCTGCCCCAGGCCGAAGAAGACACCGAAACCCGGGACGAACAACACAGCCGCCTGCGTCGCGAACAGCGCCGGGCCCAATTTGGCCTGCCCGAAGAAAATCTGCTGTATTTTTTAGAAAAGAACGCACCGGGCCTGCAATCGTGGGAGCGCGAACTGTTGCGGATTGTGCGCAATATCGGCCAGTATTTTTACCCGCAAAAACAAACCAAGGTCATGAATGAAGGCTGTGCCTGCTATGTGCATTACCACATCATGAACCGGCTTTATGACAAGGGCCTGATTTCCGAAGGTACGATCATGGAATTTATCGATTCGCATTCAAAGGTGGTGTTTCAGCCCGACTATGACGACCCGCGTTATTCCGGCTTTAACCCCTATGCGCTGGGTTTTGCCATGATGCAGGATATTCACCGTATCTGCGTTGACCCCACCGACGAAGACAAAAAATGGTTCCCCGACATTGCCGGTAACAATGCCCCCATCCCCACCTTGTGCGATGCCTGGGCACAATATCGCGACGAAAGTTTTATTCTGCAATTTCTGTCGCCCAAACTGATGCGCGACATGAAAATGTTCATGATCAAGGATCAAGCGTCGAGCCCGCATTTGGAAGTCGGTGCCATTCATAACGACAAGGGCTATCGTAATGTGCGCCGGGCGCTGGCACGGATGCATGACCTCTCGGTGCGCGAACCCGATTTACAAGTGGTTGATGTTGACTTGCGCGGCAACCGCCAGCTCTATATCGCCCATACCCAGCATGACGGCATCCGTCTTGATAAATCAGAAGCCGAACTGACACTGGGCTATATTGGTCAGCTTTGGGGATACGGCGTTACCTTGCAGGCCGTTGATAATGACAGCGGCGAAATCCTGCATGAAGCGCATTACACCCCCGACGATCTGGCTCCGGCGTAAAGCAATCAGGCTTTCGGGATCGATCTGAGGATTGATCCTTTAAAGCATTTTTCCATCGGGAACGCGGCCTTTTTAATTTATGGTTGACCATAACATTTGGCCAGAAGCCCGCACGCCAGGAACATTTTTAAACCGAAACAAATTTTCCAGACGTTTCACAAACAGCCAAAACCCCAGCATATCTGCCGAATCTGACGAACTGCATGTGAAGTTTTTCTATTTCTTATTCGAAACATTCATTTTAGGTAGTTATGAAATTCCCTGTTTCCATCAAATTACAAATCTTAACAGACTCATTCGCCTTTCGCCTGGTGCAAAGCGCCCTTCGGGCAAAACAACCGTGTTCAACCCTGGGAAACCAGCACGTTCAGGCCGCGCACCAGCGTTTTATCGCAATATGAGTCCAAACCGATCTCGCAACGCGCCTGAATTTTCTGCCCCTGCCCTTGCCCCAAAAACGTCGCTTAATCCAACCCCAATTGCCGGAAGTTTGGCGATCTGGTTTGCAGCGGTGTTTTTTCTCTTTGACAAAGGAGAAACGTTATAACATAACAAATCAACTTTTCCTCCTCTGCCAAAATGGAAATCCCATGTTGAAATCACGCTTGCTCTTTACCGGTGCCCTGTTTGTTGCCGCCCAGTTTGCCCTGCCCACCGGTGCGCAGGCATCAGATGTGCCACGGGTTGTGGCCTCGCTCAAACCAATCCATTCGATTGCGGCGGCCATCATGCAAGGTGTTGGTGAACCGGAATTGCTGGTGAAAGGGGCGGCATCGCCGCACACCTATTCGCTGCGCCCCAGCGAAGCCAGCGCCCTGCAAAATGCCGATCTGGTTATTTATGTCTCGCCGGCGCTAGAGGCGTTTTTAACCAAACCGCTGGCGTCACTTTCATCGCATGCCAAAATTCTGGAACTGGCCGAAGCCGATGGCATTTCGATCCTTGCCATGCGTGAGGGCGGTGCATGGGAAGCCCACCACCATGACGACGAAGCCGACCACGATGCAGAGGAAGCGCATGATCATGACGGGCATGACCATGATCACGACCACGACCATCATCCTGACGAAGGCGACCCCCATATCTGGATGAGCCCGGAAAATGGCAAGGCCATTGCACGCGACATTACGGTCGAACTTGCCGAAATTGATCCGACCCATGCCGATTTTTATCGTGCCAATTTAAAAAGCCTGCTTGGCAAAATTGACGCAACAAAGGATGATCTGACCCAACGCATCAGCGCGGTTCAGGACAAGCCCTTTATTGTTTTTCATGATGCCTATCAATATCTGGAACACAGTTTTAAGTTAAAGGCCGTTGGCTCGATCACGATTTCACCGGACCGTAAACCGGGTGCCAAACGCCTGCATGACATTGAAAACAAGATCACATCCAGCGGTGCTGCCTGTGTCTTTGCCGAACCGCAATTCAAACCTGCTTTGGTTCAGTCCATCGTTGCCGATACCGGGGCGCGAATCGGAACACTGGACCCGCTAGGAGCCGATATTGACGCCGGACCGAATGCCTATACCGACATTTTGTCGCAAAATATTGACGCGTTGGCGAGCTGCCTTAAAGGTTAAACCCCTAACCTTTGTGGCTGAGGCGTCGCGCCCCGATTTTCGGGGCGCGCGCTTTTTTTGGTGCGCACGCCCCGCAATTGCCGCCATCTGCCTCAGCCTTGTGGCCCTTACCGCATCCCCTCCCCTGGCACAGGCACATCCCCATGTCTGGCTTGATACCCAGGCAACCATGATTTTCACCGGCAAAAAAATCTCGGCCATTCGCATGGTTTGGGTGTTTGACGATATGTTCAGCCTGACAGTGATGGACCAGTTTGATCACAACCATGATCGCCGTTTTTTCGACGCCGAAAACGACGAAGTCCGCGACAATGCCTTTGTTGCACTGGCCGATATCGGTTTTCTGACCTATCTGCGCCGCAATGAAAAGGTCGTCAAAGTTGCAGGATTCCAGGATTTCATTGCCGACATTACCGATGAAGGCCGGGTAAAATACAGCTTTACCCTTAACCTTGCCAAGCCGGTTGATCCGATTGCCGATCAAATCGGACTGTCGGTTTATGATTCGGAATATTTCATTGATGTCGGCTTTGCCAAAGACAACCCGATTTCGTTTTCAGGCAATAATGGCATAACTTGCAGCTATAAAATGGGCGAAGATGACAAACACCGCATCTATTTCGACATGGTATCACCGCAGCGCGCCGACATCACCTGCCACTAAACCGATGAAAAACTGGCACCGCCGCATTTTAATGCTGGCTGTGCTGATATGCGCGGGTTTTACCCTGCTGGTAACAGCCCCCCATGCCAACGCCCAAACGGCGGAATTGTTAGGTCGGCGCAGTGCCATAGACCCGGCAGCGGATTCGTCGGCAATTGCCCTGCCCGACTGGCTGGCGGGCATTGTCGGCGGGGCGATGAAAATACAAACACAGCTTAACCGCCAAATGACCCAAACCCTGCGCGATGCCAAACAGGGAAACAGCTGGTGGCCCGCACTAAGCATTATTGCCCTGTCATTTGCCTATGGCGTGTTTCACGCCGCCGGGCCGGGCCATGGCAAAATGGTGACCAGCACCTATTTCCTGTCGCGCGATGCCGGGTGGAAACAAGGCGTTGCCATGGGTGGACTAATCGCAGCAACCCAGGCCATCAGCGCAATTGTGTTGGTGGGCACACTTGGCCTGATATTTAATCTTGGCCCGGCGGCCATTACCAAAAACGGCTTGCTGCTGGAACTGGCATCCTATGCGTTGATTGTGGTGATGGGCCTTTATATGTGCCTGCGCATCGCCCAGGGGCGCGATGATTGCTGTGACCATGGCCATGTGCATGAACACGACCATCATGCACATGAACATGAACATGTAACCGCCACGCACGATGATCCCACGGCTCCGACTTTCGCACACGCACACGCAACCAACACCCGCGCAAGATCCCCGGCAATCATCAGCGCCATTATTGTTGGGTTGCGGCCCTGCACCGGGTCTATCCTGATGTTGCTGTTTACCCTGGCAAATGGCTTGTTTTTAATTGGCATTGCCGCGGCCTTCGCCATGGCATTTGGCGTTGCCTTAACGGTCAGTGCCATTGGCCTTGCTGCTATTGGCATTCGCTTTGGCAGCCAAAAGCTGTTTTCGATGCCGCCTGCCGTTTCGCAATGGGTGCGACGCATTGTCGGGTTTGGCGGTGCGGCCCTGATTACCCTTTTTGGTGTGGTGCTGTTTTTATCTGCCAGTCATCAACTCGGCTGGATTTGATCTAAAGCACACCTTGCCGGGCTGCCACCACCGCCCGTTTCATCCTTTGCGGTGCGTGCGTAATTTGCTAATCGGCGTGCCATATTGCGCCCGAAAGGCCCGGCTTAGGGTGGCTGATGATGCAAAACCGGTTTGCAGGGCAATTTGCGCCACCGAAAGGGCTGTTTGCGTCGCCAGGTCGCGTGCGCGGGCCAAGCGGATCATCTGGTAATATTTCCCCGGCGACAGCGCCAGTTCACGCTGAAACATCCGGTCCAGCGACCGCACCGATAACGATGCGCGCTTTGCGATCAACGCAAGGGAAACCGGATCTTCGATGTGATCCATCATCACATCGATGGCGGCCAACAAACCAGGCGTGTCAGAACGATGTTTTAAAATATTGGCCCCGCGCCCGCTGCCATGCTGGCGTTCGGCGTCATAGACAAACAGATTGGCAACGTCAAAGGCCATGGCCGGGCCAAATTTTTCGGCCAGCACATGCAACATCAGATCCAGCACCGTCGAGGCCCCGCCGCAGGTGATGTATTTTCCCGCCACCACAAATCTTTGTTTCCCCGGTATGATATCGGGAAATGTCTCGGCAAAATCGGCGGCTTCCTGCCAATGGATGGTCGCCTGTGCCCCGTTTAACAACCCGGCCGAGGCCAACAGCCACGCACCGGTGTCTAACCCCGCAACATAAGATGCCCGATTTGCCAATTGCCGCAGATGCGCCATACAGCGCGGCGACACATGCCCGCGCACATCATACCCGGCAATGACCACCAGATAATCCACCACGCCAGCCTGTTTGATCGTGCCATCGGGTTTGATCTGAATACCGCTGGAACTTTGCACGATATTGTTATCCAGCGAGGTGATTTGCCAACAAATATGATGCGCCTGCGCCATATCACGCGCCGCCCGCAAAGGTTCCAGCGCACTGGCCAGAACCATGTTTGAAAAACCGTCAAACAGCAAAAACTGAAAAGACATATCATTTGGCATAATCAGCAAAATAACCGACGATATTGGCAAATAACACCCCGCAATTTCGCGCTAGGCTGGGGCCAGCATAAAACAGAAATTTCTCAGACACAGGAATGCCCCATGCCCTTAGCCATGAACCGCGATGTTTTTATCACTGCCGCCGTTACCGGGTCGGGCGCGACCCAGGATAAATCCGCACATGTGCCGCGCTCGCCGCAGGAAATTGCCGATTCTGCCATCGATGCCGCCCGTGCTGGTGCCGCAATTGTGCATTGCCATGTTCGCGATCCCGAAACCGGCGCGCCATCACGCGACTTGCGCTATTACCGCGACGTCACCGAACGTATCCGGGCCGCCGATGTCGATGTGGTGTTAAACCTGACCGCCGGCATGGGCGGCGACATTGTTTTTGGGTCCAGCGAACGCCCCCTGCCCCTGAACCCGGCCGGGACCGACATGGCAGGTGCGAGCGAACGCATGGCCCATATCGCCGATTGCCTGCCCGAAATTTGCACCCTTGACTGTGGCACCATGAATTTCGCCGAGGCCGATTATGTCATGACCAACACCCCGGGTATGTTGCGCGCCATGGGCCAGATGATGACCGATCGTGGCGTGAAACCCGAAATTGAAGCCTTTGATACCGGCCATTTATGGTTCGCCAAACAACTGGTGGCCGAGGGCATTTTAACCAGCCCCGCCCTGGTGCAGCTTTGCATGGGCGTTCCGTGGGGCGCACCCAATGATTTGAACACCTTTATGGCGATGGTCAATAATGTGCCCGATGACTGGAACTGGTCGGCATTTTCGCTGGGCCGCGACCAGATGCCGTTTGTTGCCGCATCGGTGCTGGCGGGTGGCAATGTGCGTGTCGGGCTGGAAGATAACCTGTTTTTAAAAAAGGGTGTTTTGGCGACCAACGCGCAGTTGGTAGAACGTGCCGTTGGCATCATCGACGCGATGGGGGCCAATATTATCGGGCCGGATGCCGTGCGCAAAAAACTGGGACTGACCAAGCGGGAGCCGAAATAATGACAGCAGCACACACCCCCAACAAAGCCGCCATTATCGGCGGCGGCGTTATTGGCGGCGGCTGGGTCGCCCGGTTTTTGTTAAATGGCTGGGATGTTGCCGTTTACGACCCCGACCCGCAAGCCGAACGTAAAATAGCGGCTGTTTTGGAAAATGCCCGACGCAGCCTGCCCGCCCTTTACGATATCGCCCTTCCCGCCGAAGGAAAGCTGCACTTTTGTGGCTCTGTCGCCGAAGCGCTAGACGGGGCAAGCTGGGTGCAGGAAAGTGCGCCCGAACAATTGGCGATCAAACATCGCATTCTGGCGGAAATCCAGCAACATGCCGCTGAAAATGCCGTGATCGGATCTTCCACATCGGGGTTCAAACCATCCGAATTGCAAGAAGGTGCTACGCGCCCCGGTCACATCATCGTCGCCCACCCGTTTAACCCGGTTTATTTGCTGCCATTGATCGAAATTGTCGCATCAAAACAATCCGACAAAGCCTTTATTGACCGCGCCTGCGCCATTTTGCGCGAGGTGGGCCTGAAACCGCTGGTGATTGGCAAGGAAATTGATGCCCATATTGCCGACCGGTTGTTGGAAGCCGTCTGGCGCGAGGGCTTGTGGCTGGTCAATGACGGCATCGCCACCACCGAAGAAATCGACGATGCCATTCGCTTCGGGTTTGGCTTGCGCTGGGCACAAATGGGGCTTTTTGAAACCTATCGCATTGCCGGGGGCGAAGCAGGCATGGGGCATTTCATTGCCCAGTTTGGCCCGGCCCTGAAATGGCCCTGGACCAAATTAATGAATGTGCCCGACCTGACCCCGGAACTGATTGCCAAAATTGCCGCCCAGTCTGATGCGCAATCAGGCGCGTTATCAATCCGCGAACTGGAACGCCTGCGCGATGATAATCTGGTTGGGATGATGCGTGCCCTTAAAAAATCGAACAGTGGGGCGGGCGGCACCATTAACGACCATGAAAAATCCCTAAGCCAACAAAAACCTGCCCGAGAAAGCCCGGTATTACCGCAAACCGTTTGCCGCCAGGTGCCGCAAAGCTGGACCGATTATAACGGCCATATGAACGAAGCCCATTATCTGGAGGCATTTGCCCAGGCCAGCGACGCGTTTATGGCCCTGATTGGCGCGGATGATGCCTATATCGCCAGTGGCAAAAGTTTCTTTACCGCCGAAACCCATTTGCGACACCTGAATGAGGCAAAAGCAGGCGATACAATAACCATTACCACCCGCGTGCTGTTGGCACAGGGCAAAAAGATGCATTTGTTTCACACGATGTATGGTGATGGCGGCATTGAAATTGCCACCTGCGAAACCCTGTTGATCCATGTTGATCTGGGTACAAGACGGGCCTGTGCCCCGGCAAACGACATTGCCCGCCGCCTGGATGAATTTGGCACAGCCCATGCCAACCTGCCAAAGCCCGACGGCGCAGGTCGCCATGTTGGACAAAAAATCGGCTGATCCGTTACGTCGGACACATCAAAAAACACGGCCCGAAACTGCTGTTTCGGGCCGTGTGGTATCTAACGCGAGTATTAAAAGCTGGCCTGGTTTAGCCAAAACGCCCGGTAATATAATCACGGGTGCGGGCTTCGCGCGGGTTGGTAAAAAATTCGCGCGTCGGGCTGATTTCAACCAGATCCCCCAAATACATAAAGGCCGTGTAATCCGACGTGCGGGCGGCCTGCTGCATATTATGGGTAACAATGATGATGGTGTAATCGGCGCGCAATTCCGAAATCAGTTCCTCGATCTTCATGGTGGAAATCGGATCAAGGGCCGATGCCGGTTCATCAAGCAGCAAGACTTCGGGGTTCAGCACCACAGAACGCGCAATGCACAAACGTTGTTGCTGCCCGCCGGAAAGACCATTGCCGCTGGCATGAAGTTTGTCTTTGACCTCGTCCCACAGAGCGACCTTGCGCAGGCCCCATTCCACCCGTTCATCCATTTCTGACTTGGTCAGTTTTTCATACATGCGCACAGCAAAGGCGATGTTTTCATAAATCGACATCGGAAACGGTGTTGGTTTTTGAAACACCATACCAACACGGGCGCGCAGATTGTTCAAATCCTTGCCCGATGCCAGAATATTTTCGCCATCCAGCAAAATTTCGCCCGTCGCCGTCTGATTGGGATACAGCGAATAGATGCGGTTAAGCGTGCGCAGCAAGGTCGATTTACCACAGCCCGACGGACCAATGAGTGCTGTCACACTGCGATCATGAAAATCAAGCGAGATGGAATTCAGGGTTTTGTTTTTACCATAGTAAAAATCAAGCCCCCTTACACTTACCTTGATCGGGGTTGGTTTCCCAAGAGGAGCGTGCGCAACGATATCATCGGGAAGAGCCTGAAACATGCTCATGATTAACCTTTCATCCTGCTTTTCGCAGCCAGCAACGTCCGTGCAGCAATGGTCAGCCCCAGCACGGCAAGAGTAATAAGCAATGCCCCGGCCCACGCCAGCGACCGCCAGTCGTCATAGGGGCTCATGGCGAAGTTGAAAATCACCACTGGCAGGTTTGCCATTGGCTGATTCATGTTGGTGCTCCAGAACTGGTTATTCAGCGATGTGAACAACAAAGGCGCTGTCTCACCACTGATCCGGGCCACCGCAAGCAAGGCCCCGGTCATAAGCCCCGGCCCCGCCGACCGATAAGACACCTGCAAAATAACCCGCCACCGCGGAATACCAAGGGCAGCTGCGGCTTCGCGCAAGGTATCAGGCACCAGCAACAACATATCTTCCGAGGTCCGTACGACAACAGGCAAGGCAATAATGGCCAGGGCAATCGCCCCGGCATAGCCAGAGAAATGGCCCATCGGCACGACAACCAGTTCGTAAACAAACAAACCGATCAGGATCGAGGGGGCCGACAGCAAAATATCGTTGATAAAGCGCACTACCGCCGAAATTTTGGCATAACGCCCGTATTCCGCCAGATATGTCCCGACCAGCAAGCCCACGGGAATGCCGACAATGGTGGCGATACCCACCATCATCAGCGAGCCGAAAATGGCATTTAACAAGCCGCCATCCGAACCCGGCGGCGGTGTCATTTCGGTAAACAGTTTCAGCGACAGGGCCGAAAAACCCTGCCCGAACAGCGACCATAAAATCCACGCCAAGACAGCAATGCCCAGCACGGTAACCGCATGGGACATTGTCATATGAAACATCGAAATCAAACGACGGCGCATATACATGCGACGCTGATAAGGCGACGAAACCTGACGTTCGGTCGTTGGTTTGACCGGTGTTTGAACTGACATAATATCGTGTCCTTTCCCGGCCTAGCGGCCTGATTGCTTTTTCAGGCGCAACAAAAACAGCCGCGCCACCGCCAGCACAATGAACGTAATGACAAACAGGGTCAGACCCAGTGTCACCAATGCCGATGTGTGCAGTTTGGAATCAGCTTCGACAAATTCATTGGCAATTGAGGATGAAATGGTCGCCCCCGGCCCCATAATGGAGGCCGACAAGCGATGCGAATTACCAATCACAAAGGTAACCGCCATGGTTTCGCCCAATGCCCGGCCCAGCCCCAGCATTACAGCCCCAACCGTCCCTGCCCGGCAATAAGGCAAAACAACCCGGTAAACCACTTCCCAGCGCGTACATCCCAGCCCATAGGCCGATTCTTTAAGCACAGCGGGAACAGTGGTAAACACATCGCGCATCATGGCCGTGATAAACGGAACAATCATGATCGCCAGAATGATACCAGCGGTAAAAATGCCAATGCCCATGGGTGGGCTGGCAAATAACGGGCCAATAACCGGGATCGGTGCCAGGTTTGCCATCGTCCAGCGTTGCAGGGCGGCCCCGAATGTAGGGGCAAACACAAACAGGCCCCACATGCCGTAAATAATACTGGGAATAGCCGCAAGCAGCTCAATCGCCATGCCCACCGGGCGCGCGATCCATGCCGGAGACAGTTCGGTTAAAAAAACCGCAATGCCAAAACTGACCGGAACCCCGATAACAAGGGCGATAACCGCTGTAATCAATGTCTGGATAATAGCCGGAAGGGCCCCATAAACATCGGTAACCGGGTTCCAGTCGGAACTGATGAAAAACGACAATCCCTGATTTTTCAAAACCGGGATACTGCCCAAAACCAGAAATGCCAGAATGGCCACCAGCAAGAGCAGAACGAACATTGACAGCCCGAATGTCAGGTTATGAAAACCGCGATCGAATGCCGGTCGGAACTGTTTTACGGACACCGCAATAAACCTGCTTTTTGGGAAAAGTGAGAACAACCTTAAAACACCAAAGCCCGCCGCCGAGATCGTTCGGCGGCGGGTTGGTCAGGTAAGTTATGCAGCAAACTTACCAGATCTTTTTGCCATCGCTGGCTTTGACGTCGGCGGTCCAGGTTTTTTCAACCATCCCGACAACGTTTTTCGGCATCGAGACGTAATCAAGTTTGTCAGCGATATCGCTGCCGTTTTTGAAGGACCAGTCAAAGAAGTTCAGGACTTCCTTGGCAGTTTTGGCATTGTCCTGGGATTTGTGAACCAGGATGAAAGAAGCCGCGGTGATCGGCCAGCTTTTGGCGCCCGGCTGGTTGCCGAGGATCAGGTAATAACCCGGTGCATTGGCCCAATCTGCATTTGCAGCCGCAGCAGCAAACGAAGCGGCGGTCGGTGCAACAAATTCACCGTCCTTGTTTTTCATCTGGGTGTAAGCAAGGTTGTTCTGCAGGGCGTAAGCATATTCAACATAGCCGATCGAACCGTCGATCTGCTTGGTGTAGGATGCAACACCTTCATTGCCCTTGCCGCCAACACCAACCGGCCACTGAACCGATTTGTTAACGCCAATGCTGTCTTTCCAGGCCGGGCTGACAGCGGCAAGATAGTTGGTGAAGTTAAAGGTGGTGCCTGAACCATCCGAACGTTCAACAACAGAAATGGCTTCTGACGGCAGTTTCAAACCCGGGTTCAGGTCGGTAATCTGCTTGTCGTCCCATTTGGTGATTTTGCCAAGATAGATGTCGGCAAGAACCGGGCCGCTGAGCTTGACCTCGCCCCCCTTGATGCCTTTGATGTTCACAACCGGAACAACACCACCCATGATCATCGGCCACTGAACCAGACCAGCTTCATCAAGCTCTTTCTTGGTCAGCGGGGCGTCAGATGCGCCAAAATCAACGGTGCTGGCTTTAATCTGCTTGATGCCGCCGCCCGAGCCGATCGACTGGTAGTTCATTTTTACACCGGTTTTTGCTTCATAGGCTTCGGCCCATTTCGCATATACCGGATAAGGGAAGGTGGCACCGGCGCCCGAAATTTCGGTCGCCTGAGCCGAGGCAAATACACCGGCAGCCATCAAAAGAGCAGCACCACCAAGGATGCCTTTCTTAAAAGTCGTCAGCATGAAGTTCTCCCAATCACCGTATCGGCAAAATCAAAAAATCAGGAAGATTTGACTGTCGGCGTTGTGCCGCCACACCAAACTTCTGGAATGAATTGTCGCCCCGGCAGCATGTTGCCGTTGCGATGCCGCAGAACCTACACCCGGATTTTTCGATTTTTTCCTACAGTTTTGTGAATTCGTTCACACTGTCATATTTCTGTCCGTGAAACATTGAAACCTGTGGTTCAATTTTAATTAAGCAACAAAAACAAAGCCTAGGCTAACATTTTGGCAAAAACTCATAAAAACAGCCACTTGTTACAGGACGTTTCCTGGCGCGATCAAAACCAAAAGAAAGGCCCGTCACTGTGAAACAGATCACATTGACGGGCCATGTTGCAATTTTTGGGAATGAAATTTGCGTGGTTAAAACGCCATCGCTGTCATCTTTTGACGGTGCCTGTCGTTATTCAGGCTGAAACTGCGATGGAATCCGGTACAGATCGGCACCGGGAACAGCATGCAAAAAACCGTTGGCGATAGAAATATCACCTGCCACATCCAGGATACGCTGCCGGGCCTGTTGCGGTGCAATTTGCCCGGTCAGTAACTGGCGGTAAATGTCAGCAATCGCCACCATGTCGCAACGATGCGGCGATAACCGGAACAGCCCCACGCCCATATCTTGCAAACCGGCAATTTCGTCCGATAACTCCAGATATGTGCCCGAAAGGGTTTGCAAGCCATTCACCGCCAAAAACGGTGCCCCGTCCAGGGTATCCACATCCATGCCATCGGCGGCTTCGCCACAAACAAAGCGGCAGCCATCCTTGTGCAAGCCATGTGCGCGCGCGGAATAACAGCGTGCGGAAATTGCCAGGGGGACGCGGCCAAACACCTGCATTTCGATTTCAGCCTGCCCGCGCGCCTGACAAAGAACAGCGATAGAGGATTGCGGCAATTCCCAAGGCATGGCCACGCGCACCGCACCACGCTCAACCATGTATTGCAACGTGCCTTCGTTATAGATGTTTACATAAGGCCCCACCATGTGCGGCCTGCCCCCCAATATCCCCACAGCAGACAAATCATTGGCTTCGATCAGCAAATCGGGCATTTGTGCCAGATCGCGGATCAAGGCAACTTCGCGGTCCCCCATCACCAGCGCCAAAGTGGACATAACCACCTGCTTGCCCGCACGTTGCAGCCGTTCAATCACGTCGGGCCAGTCATGATCAAAAAACGGCATGCGTTTGGCGCACACAACTTCGCCAACATGAACCACATCCACGTCGGCCTCGTCAGCGATGCGGGCATAAAAATCACGCAGGATTTCCGGGGTCCAATGAAACAGAACCGGGCCCATCACCAGCCGGGCCGGGTTTGCGGTCGCTGGCGGTACCATGTCGATGGAAACGCTCATTGCCAGTTCCTTCTATATGCGCCGGTGGTGTCGCTTTGGCCCTCGGTCATGTTCGACAATTTGCTGTCGGTCATCACCTGCCCGGCGGAAATACGGTCAAGGGCGCGCCGAAAACTGCCCACCACCTGGGTGATATAGGCCTTGCCGCGCTGGCGGCCTTCTATTTTCAAGGCCGTAACACCGGCGGCCGCCAGTTCGGGCAACATGCTGGTAACATCCAGGCTGGTGGGTTCTTCGAACAAATACCCCACCTTGCCCATGGCGCGAAACCGCCCTTTGCACAGGGTCGGATAGCCGACTTTTTCCGAGGCACCATAAACATTGATGGTAAAATCCCCCAGGCGCGACACAGTGGCATCATCGCGTTCTTCGTAATGCACATGATGAGCGGGTGAACACACCCCGTTCATGTTGGGGCTTTCGCCGGTTGCATAGGATGATAATGAACAGCGCCCTTCGGCCATCACACACATGCCGCCAAAGGCGAAAACCTCGGTTTCAACACCGATCTGGCGGTTCAGGCTGGCGATTTCATCTAGCGATAACACACGCGGTAAAACCACACGTCGCACGGCAAATTCGCGGTGATAAAACCGGATCGCTTCGACATTCGATGCCGATGCCTGCACCGATAAATGCAACCGCGTATGCGGGTGACGGTCCCGGGCATAACGAAGCAACCCGATATCGGCCAGAATAATCGCATCAACACCGATCATAACGGCATCGTCAATCGCCCGGTGCCACAGGGTTTCGTTTTCTGCCGCCGGGTAAGTATTGCACGCCAGATACACATGGGTACCACGGGAATGAGCAAAGGCCGTTTCGGCTTCCAGTTCGGCACGTGAAAAATTCAACCCGGGAAAATTCCGCGCATTTGTTTCATCCCGAAACCCGCAATAAACCACATCGGCCCCGGCTTCGACAGCGGCGCGTAAACTGGCCGGTGTTCCGGCCGGACATACAAGTTCCATTATACTGTTCCGTCCTGTTTGGGGGTGTTGGCATCACGCGCGGGGGCGGCAAAATCATCGACAGTTGAATTGGCATAACCGCCACTATTGATCCCCTTCAAAATGGCGTCTGCCTTTGCCAGCGTTGACGACGGCGCCTTTGCCCGGCTGGGCTGACGACGCCGTATTTGCCCTTCAGCGGCGGCAAGGCGGTGCGAAAGATCATCGATCTGGCGCACCAGCCCAGCCTCGCGTTTATCGGATGGCCCGGCAAAAGCATGGGCAAAACGTGCCATATCGCGGTCCAGCCGATGATATCCGCGTTCGGCAATGGCCAGTGCACGTCGTGCTAACGGCCCCATCATCCCGAAACTTTCGACAATCGCGGCACGTACATCAATCGTTTCGCCATCAAGCGCATTGCGTAGCGCGACCACCACATCGGTGCGGCCTTCGATTTTCAAGGTCCGGGAAAAAAACAGGGCATCGCCATCCGACGTGCCTTCAAGCAATTGCAACAAAGCCGGAAGCGGCCCCACAATGGTTGCCTGTGCCGATGCCCGATCACGCCCCGTGGCACGGCGCAAAACCGGTTTGACCGGATCAAGCTGCATGTAAAGATCGATGCCAAGATCAACCGGGGAAACGATAATGCCCGCAGCACCCTGTTGTGAATCGTCCTTGCCGATATATGACTCCAATCGGTCAAATACGGCCCCATGCCGCGCCTGCATGGTGGCGATGGCATGGGCCAAAACCCGATCAATCAACCAGCCTGGCAAACCTGCCGTGATGGGCCCTAACAACAAAAATGGCGTAAAAGCCGGACGCGCAACGGGCAACGGATTCTCTCCGGTTACTGTGAAATCCGGTCCATCCTAAAACCGGGGGGCTCCGTTGCGTTGACTTCTGTCAAATAATTGAAAAATATGATTTTTTGTTACTTTAATTCCAACCATACCATGTTGAAATTGCATCAAAGCTGAAATTCCTGGGCAATTTCGCGCGATGCTTCGATCAAGGCATTCATCACCAGCCGCACCCGGGGCGACCGGCGCATGTCGGGATGTACCACAATCCAGATCGGTTCACGGCTTTCGCCTTTTTCATCTTCGCGGATCAGGGTCAGACGTTGATCTGTATCGCCCAGATAGCGCGGCAACACAGCAACCCCCAGCCCGGCGGCGACAAAAGCCTGCACCGATGCGGTATCATTGGCGCGCAGGCGGCACAAAATATCGCGACCCAACAAGCGACGCACCCAATCGGCCTTGGCCAGACCATAAGATGTATCGTCGTATCCGCACAGTTCCCAGTTTTCTTCTGGAATATTCGCAACATAATCATGTGCGCCATACAGGCCAACGCCAAGTTCGGCCAGTTTTTGTGCAATCAGGCCCGGCTCGGTCGGGGTGACCATGCGGACCGCGATATCAGCCTCGCGCCGGGCCAGATTGGCCACATGCGACGAGCCAATCAATTCAAATTCCAGCCCCTTATGCTCTGCCAGCAAAGCTGCCAAACGCGGGGCAAACAAAATGCGCCCTGCCACCGGTGGCACCGAAATGCGCACAACACCCCGGGCGATTTCGCTGCTATTGGCCATGCGTTCAAAGGCCAGGGCATCAACCTCTACCCGCTCGGCCAAAGGCACCAGTTGCTGCCCGTCAGGGGTTAATCGCCACCCGCCCGGCATTCGGTCAAACAGCTTGGTCCCAACAGATTGTTCAAGTGCCTCGACCCGGCGGGCAACGGTTGTATGTTCCTTGCGCAGTCGCCGGGCCGCCCCCGACAGGGTTCCTTCCTGTGCCAGAACCAGAAAAAACCTTAAATCGTCCCAATTCATGGTGCTGCCTCCTACCGTTATTCTGTGCAATTTTGCACATGATATATGCAAAACATACAAATTTTCGGGTTATTTTGCATATGCCACTATGCGCACGATTCGAATGGTTGTTCCACCCCCTGCTTTTGCCGCAAGAGGCCCCCGATGGCACATTTTAACAGCCCCACACTCGCCCCCGGCTTTATCAAGCCTGTACTACCGCTGCGCATTTTTGCACGTTTGCGCAAATTTGGCATAAGGGCACAGCAATTGGCCGCAACCCTGCTGCGCTGGCATCAGGGGCGGGTTTTAAGAGCCGATCTGAACGACCGGTTGCTGCGCGATGGCGGGTTGGAACGTGACCATAGTGGTGCCAGCCGCGATATTCATCGCCGCCTGCCCGAAACCGGGCATTTTCTGATGCGCACGCCGCGTTCATAAATCCCGGTAACGACAAACTGTTACACAGTCAGACTACCGCCTTCTGGTGATCACAACGGATCACCAGAAGGTTGTGACAACGATGGATCAAACACACATATCGTCTTGTCTTTTGCCAATCGAATCAATACCGCACGACATTAAAACCCTCATCGGGTTGCGGCGGCACAAAATGCGCTGTGATCTGATCAAACTGGGCATCAGATGCGGAAAATTCGTGCATTTCTGCACGATTGCGCGCACGTAGCCGTTCTTTGCAGCGATCATTTGCCACATCAAGAAAATGCAATTCGTGTGCGGCACCAGCACGGGTAAATATATCCCGCATCCATTGGCGTGTTTCCGGTGTATTGGCGGGAAAATCCAGAACAACCGAAAGTCCCTGCTCCAATATACGCACCACATGCGGCGCCAGCACGTTGCGCAAGCGACCCGAATAGCGCACATAATCGGCAACAGACACCATTTCTGCACCAAACAAGCCCGCCAGCCAAAAATCTTCGCTGATCAAAACCGTTGCGGGGAACTGCGACAATGTGCCAGCCAATGTCGATTTACCCGAAGCAATCTTGCCACACACCATATGCAGGCTCGGCACAGCTGGCGTTTGAGGATGATGCAAATCTTCAGATGAATTCATAAGGTGTCTCCTTATCGGGTGTGGATCACACCGGGAGACAGCCCTGTAAAACCCGCCTCACCGGCGGGTTTCTGGCACTGGAAATATCTTTCCTACCCCGCCACAATAAAAATGGCGGGAATAATGGTTACGACAAAATGGTGCGGCTTTTTTTCCATTTCGACAAGATAGCACTGTGCCAAAACATTGTCGATACGGAACGCACCGGCCGATTTTCCATGCTGCGAATGCAGCGCCCTGAACCGGAATGACAGACATTTGGGAAAAGTATTGCAATCGCACACCTGTGCGAAAATAAACATAAAACATGCAAAAACGGGTAATTTTCGGGTTATTTTGCATATGGCATTGTAGGGGCATCGCAAGCAACCAACGACAGGAGGATGCAATGTCCACGCTACCAACCACCCATCTTGACCGTCTGGTCATGAACACAACGCCAGCATCACATGCGGTTACATTTCAAAAGCTGCGCCAGCTTTTTGTAAAACAGCTGGTAAATGCCCGGCTGGCCCGCAGCCAGCGTCAACTGGCCGATCAGTTAAGCGACAACCAGCTGCGTGATGTTGGCCTTGAACGTGTTTTTGATGGTCAAAACTGGAAACTTCAACTGATCCATACTGAAAACACAGCGCCACAGCGGACGACATTTGCCAGAACGACACAGGATTGCCGTTAATGGCAACATCATACAACCGACGCTAAAACGGCCCCGAACATTTCTGTTTCGGGGCCGTTTTTATAAATCAGAGAATTGCATCAAAGCCCTCAGGCCTGCATCACACCAGAGCGCAAGGCAGCAACCCTATCAGTGGCTTCCTGTGCCAGTTTGGTGATTTTGGCCCAGTCACCGGCCTTAACCGCGTCTTTCGGGGCAACCCATGAACCACCAACGGTGATGATGTTGGGCAAAGCAATATAATCGGCCAGATTGGCCAGCGACACGCCGCCGGTCGGGCAGAATTTAACCTGTGGCAACGGCCCGCCCAGGGCTTTCAGCATCGAAACACCGCCCTGCTGTTCAGCGGGGAAGAATTTCAAAACATCATAACCATGATCGATCAGGTTCATAATTTCAGACGGTGTTCCGGCACCGGGCAAAAGCGGCACACCGGTTTCCTTGGCCGCCGCCAGCAACCCGGCACTGTGGCCCGGCGACACGGCAAAGGCACAATTGATTTCGGCCATGCGTTCCATCTGCCTGGCATTAATCACGGTGCCTGCACCGGTAATGGCATCGGGAACGTCGGCCAGAATGCGCTGAATGCTTTCTTCGGCCGCGGCAGAGCGCAGGGTAATTTCAAGGACGCGCAAACCACCGGCCACCAGTGCCTTTGCCAGCGGCACGGCATCGTTGACATCTTCAATCACCAGCACCGGTACAACCGGGGCCTGCAACAGAATTTCGCGTGAAGACAAAGCCATTTTATTCCTCCTGTTTGCGGGTTATGCCGTTAAAATTTTGGCACAGCCCAACAAGGCCGGGTATTGCGCCGTCATCAGGCGCACCGGCACATCATTCATCAAATCACGAAAACGCCCTTTGGCGATCATGCGTTCTTTCAGGCCACTTTGTTTCATAAAACCGGCAATGCGCGGACCAATGCCGCCACCAATAAAAACCCCGTCAAATGCGCCCAGCGTTAACACCAGGTCACCGGCAACGCCGCCCATAAACAGGCAAAAACGATCCAGCACTTTTTGGCATAACGGGTCTTTGGCAGTCATCGCACCGTCAACCACCTCGGCCGCTGTCTTCGGGGCAACATCAAGCCCGTCAATCGCGGCCAGGGCGCGATACAGGTTTTCAATGCCCATGCCCGATAAAATCCGCTCGGCCGAGACACGGCCCAGTTCGGTGCTCAGGAACTTGATAATTTCATAATCAAGATCATCGACCGCAGGCAAAGACACATGGCCGCCTTCGCCCTGCACCGGAATCCAGTGCCCGTTATGGGGTAACAAGCCCGAAACACCCAGCCCGGTGCCCGCCCCGATAATTGCCACGGGCTGGCCCGGTCGCCCCGGCCCGTCAAACAACGTAATCAGGTCGTCATCGCCCAGATAAGGCACGGACATGGCAAGGCCGGTAAAATCGTTTACGACAACCAGCCGTTCCAGACCAAATTCAGCGCTGAGGGCTGTTTTGGAAAACACCCACGGATTGTTGGTAAAGCTGATCTGATCGGCCATCGCCGGGCACGCCACCGCAACGGCAAATTGCCTTGGGGCATAACCGCCTGTTCGCGATACAAAATCACGAATGGCGCCGCCAATATCAGGATAATCGCGCACGGCCAATGTTAATGGCGCGTGCGGATTACCCATATCATCGAGCCAGGCAAAACGGGCGTTTGTGCCGCCAATATCCCCGACCAGCTGCATTATTTCGCCCCTCCGGGAAGGATGGCGCTGGCCCCCATTTCGGCCAGGCCAACATTGTCGCGAAATACGCCAAACAATTCGCGGCCAAAACCGGTCTGATGTTCTGCCTTGTCGGTAAACAGGGCGAAATCACGTTTTGCCAGTTCGTCATCAGACACAAACAGCTTAAGATCGCCGGTTTCCGCATCGAGACGCACCACATCGCCATCCTGAATTTTGGCGATAATGCCGTTCATCATACCTTCCGGTGTCACATGAATGGCGGCAGGCACCTTGCCCGATGCGCCCGACATGCGGCCATCGGTTACCAGCGCCACCTTATAGCCCAGATCCTGTAACACGCCCAAAGGCGGGGTCAGTTTGTGCAATTCGGGCATGCCATTGGCGCGCGCGCCCTGAAAACGCACCACACACACAACATCGCGGTGCAGTTTGCCATCCTTAAAGGCCTGCATCATGTCATCTTGCGATGTAAAAACCGCCGCCGGGGCTTCGATAATACGGTTGGCAGGCTTTACCGCCGATACCTTGATCACGGCCCGGCCGATATTGCCGGTCAACATCCGCAAACCACCATCGGCACTAAATGCTTTTTCCGCCGGGCGCAGAATATCTTCGTCATGGCTGTCCGTGGGGGCATCGCGCCATGCCAGTTTGCCATCATCAAGATGCGGTTCGGTGCCAAATGCCGCCATACCGCCCGACACAATCGTATCGACCTCATGATGCAAAAGGCCGTTCCCCAGCAGGTTACGAATGACAAAACCCATCCCCCCCGCAGCGTGGAAATGGTTCACATCGGCCTGGCCGTTCGGATAAACCCGGCACAAAAGCGGAATAATACGCGACAGATCGTCGAAATCTTCCCAGCGAAGTTCGATCCCGGCGGCACGGGCCATGGCGGGCAAGTGCAGGGTATGGTTGGTCGACCCGCCGGTTGCCAGCAGGCCGATAATACCGTTCACAAAGGCCTTTTCATCAAGAATTTTGCCAATCGGGCGGTAATCATTGCCAAGACGGGTAATTTGCAAGGCACGGCGGGCCGATTCTTCGGTCAGGGCATCGCGCAATTCCGTCCCCGGATTGACAAATGCCGCACCGGGCAAATGCAACCCCATGATTTCCATCAGCATCTGGTTGGAATTGGCCGTACCGTAAAATGTACAGGTTCCCGGGCTGTGATAGGATGCCACCTCGGCCTCGAGCAGTTCCTTGCGGCCTACTTTGCCTTGGGCATAAAGCTGGCGGACACGGGCCTTTTCATCATTGGGCAAGCCCGACGGCATGGGACCGGCAGGCACAAACACCGCCGGAATATGCCCATAGGCCAACGCCCCCATCACAAGACCGGGGACAATTTTGTCGCACACGCCCAGATACAATGCCGCATCAAACGTATCATGCGACAGCGAAACCGCCGTCGACATGGCAATCACGTCGCGCGAAAACAGGCTAAGTTCCATACCGGGGCGGCCCTGGGTTACGCCATCACACATGGCAGGCACACCGCCGGCAACCTGGGCGGTTGCCCCGGCTTCAAACGCGGCCTTTTTAATACGGTCAGGATAAGTGCCCAACGGCTGATGGGCTGACAGCATATCGTTATAGGCGGTCACGATACCCAGATTGGCGGCATCTTCGTGATTGATGCGGTCTTTTTCGGTGCCAAGGCACCCGGCCGATGCATGGGCCAGATTGCCACAGGACAGTTTGGAACGATGCGTGCTGTCGCTCGCTGCGGCATCGATGCGCGCCAGATAGGCTTCGCGCGTCGGTTTTGACCGTTCAACAATCCGTTGGGTAACGATTTCAATTTCACGTTTCATGGGGTTCAGCCTTTCGGGTTCTCGGCGCTCCACCACAGATCGACAGGAACGTCGTTCTGCTGCAATAACCCGCGCACCGGCATGTCTTCGATCACGCTGCCGTTTTTCGCGGTTTCATAGGTCGACCATTTTGCAGAACCGGTAATGTGAATGCCGATATAGCGGGCATTTAACAGTGCCGGTAATGTCATGCTGATACGCGGAACTGGCGAAACGGTGGGCCGCGCGGCCACAACCAGTTCGCCATTTTCGGGATAAAGCCCGCGTTTCAGATCTTTGGGGCTTGAGGATGGAAAAAGCGACGCCGTGTGCCCGTCATCGCCCATACCCAGATAAACAATATCCATCGGCCAGGACAGTTTGGTTTTCAAACGGTCCGTCACGGTTGATATGGCGTCTTCCGGGTTTTGATCAGCGGTTTTTAGCGATACAAAAGTCGCGGTTGCCGCTTCATTAATGAGCAAATTGTCCTTGACCAGTTTTTCGTTTGACTGGTCATCATCAAGTCCGACCCAGCGATCATCGCCAAGGGTAATGGTGACTTTGGACCAGTCGAGTTTGGCCTGTGACAAAGCCTGAAAGAAAGGTTTGGGAAAACGGCCACCAGCCACCGACATGGTTGCCCGCCCGCGTTCGGCAATGGCAAATTCCAGCCGGTCAACGGTTTGTGCGACCATGCTGGCAAGCATGTCGTCGCCGCTTTTGAAAATGCGTTCGTTTATCATTTTATCGTCCATTGAAATGGGAAACCGGGATCACGTCCGCAAGGGGCACGGCGGCAAACACCACCCTGCCCCCGCATTCATTAAAACACCGCTTCTTCATTCCAGGTGCGGCCATCGCGTTCGATAAGGGCAATGGCAGCCGACGGGCCCCAGGTGCCCGACGTATAGCCCTTGGGGGCAACATGGTTATTTTCCCAGGCTTCCTGAATGGCATCAACCCACTGCCAGGCAATGTCCTGTTCGTCACGGCGCACAAACAAGGTGTTGTTGCCATCGATCGCATCCAGCAGCAAACGTTCATAGGCATCGGGGCTGCGTGCGCCAAAGGCCTCGGCAAAGGAAAGGTTCAGCGCCGTTGGCCGCAAGCGAACCAGGCCCGGCCCCGGGCTTTTATTGTTCAAAACCAGATGAATGCCGTCATCGGGCTGCAACCGCAAAACCAGCCGGTTGGCCTGATAATTGGTCATGGATTTGGCCAGCGGGAACATCTGGTGCGGCACATCGCGGAACTGAATAACAATTTCCGAATGCCGCTTGGGCAGGCGTTTGCCCGTGCGCAAATAAAACGGCACCCCGGCCCAACGCCAGTTGCTGATTTCACAGCGCAGCGCGACAAAAGTTTCGGTGACACTGTCGATATTGGCACCGTCTTCTTCCAGATAACCCGGCACTTCCTTGCCACCCACGGCCCCGGCGCGATACTGGCCGCGCACGGTATTCTGGGTGATATTGGTATCATTGATCGGTTTTAAGGCCTTAAGGACTTTTACCTTTTCATCGCGCACCGCATCCTGATCAAGGATATAGGGCGGCTCCATCGCCACCAGGCACAAAAGCTGCAACATATGGTTTTGCACCATATCGCGCATCGCACCGGCATCGTCGTAATAGGACCAACGCCCTTCCACACCGACTTCCTCGCCCACGGTAATCTGGACGTGGTCGATATGGGCGCTGTTCCATAACGGTTCAAACATGGCATTGGCAAAGCGCAGGATCAAAAGGTTCTGCACCGTTTCCTTACCCAGATAATGGTCGATACGAAAGATCTGGTGTTCTTTGAACACTTCCCCGATCTGACCATTAATTTCGCGGCAGCTTTCCAGGTCATGGCCCAGCGGCTTTTCCAGAACAACGCGCGAATTGGGCGTTACCAGACCGGCCTTTTGCAGGTTAAAGGCCATATCGGCAAACAGGGCGGGGCTGGTGGAAAAATAAAAAACCCGGTCCCGGTCCGGTGCGTCGCTCAGACGGTCGTGCAATGTAACGAACCCTTCCGGGGCGCCTGCCGAGACCTGAATATAAGTCACACGGGCCGCAAATTTATCCCAGATTTCCTGGTCAAATTCGCCATCGGGAATGTGTGTTTTACCGGCTTCGAGCAATTTGGCCCGGAAATCTTCGTCGCTATGCGCGCTGCGCGATGCGCCGAAAACACGGGTGGCATCGTCAAAACGTCCGGTCCGCTCCATTTCATATAAAGCGGGAAATAATTTGCGTAGCGCCAAATCTCCGGTCCCACCGAAAATCACAATGTCGGCTATGCGATGTTTAAGCCTTTGTTTCTTCATATTGACTTGCGCCTTCCAAGCGAACTGTTCTCACTCGTTATCCTCCCCGCTGCCAAGGTGGGACCCGAAACCGTTTTGCGGTCTCGGCTGGCAAACGGTGCACGAAAGTTTCGTGCGCAGGGCATGTCACTCCCTGCTAGTTCAGTGCCATTTGGGCTTTCAATGGTGCATTGTCCACTGCCAGCCGCCTTTTGGTCTTACCCGCGGTATCGAACACATAACAATCCTGTTTTGCGGCCTGTATGCCAACCGTTTCCCCGGTCTTGATTGCGGTATCCCCCGCAACCCTGGCAACAAACAATTCATCCGACCCGGTGCGAACATAAACCAAACCTGCTTCGCCCAAATGTTCGACCACTTCAACCGTCCCGGTAAACAGCGCCGTGTCCTGATCGGCAATGCTGCAATGTTCCGGTCGAATGCCAAGTGTTACACGATCTGCGGTGGCAAGACCACTGCCATCAACCGGTAACGACACTTCTTTACCCGATTCCAGTTTAAGCGTAACAGAATGTTGCGAAACCTGTGTCATTTCAGCCGGAATAAAGTTCATTTTGGGCGATCCGATAAAACCGGCCACAAAAATATTTGCCGGGTAGTGATAAAGTTCCAGCGGTGTTCCCACCTGTTCCACCGTACCGGCGCGCAACACCACAATCTTGTCGGCCATGGTCATGGCTTCAACTTGATCATGCGTCACATAGATCATTGTTGTGTTCAATTTTTCATGAAGTTTTGCCAGTTCGATCCGCATTTGTACCCGCAAGGCGGCATCCAGGTTCGATAATGGTTCATCAAACAAAAACACACGCGGTTTGCGCACAATCGCGCGCCCGATGGCGACGCGCTGGCGCTGCCCGCCCGACAATTCCTTGGGTTTACGGTCCAGCAATTCTTCCAGTTGCAGGGTTTTGGCCGCAGCCATCACCCGCGCATTTTGTTCGTCCTTGCTGTGTTTCGCCAGATCCAGCCCGAAGGCCATATTTTCAAACACCGACATATGCGGATAAAGCGCATAGGATTGAAAAACCATGGCAACGCCGCGATCCTTGGGCACGGTATCATTCACAACCTCGCCACCGATGCGCAGTTCACCGCTGCTAATGTCTTCCAGCCCGGCAATCAGGCGCAGCAATGTTGATTTGCCACAGCCCGACGGCCCGACAAAAACACAAAACTCGCCATCACGAATATTCAAATCGACCCCGTGAATGGTTTCGATTGGTCCAAAGCGTTTACGTACCTGTTTTAAAACCACATCTGCCATCGGGTATCCTCCCAGTTTTTGTTTATCAGGGTCGTCAGATTGTGCCGAAATAAAACCCCCAGCCCGGCAGCGACAGCTGATCACCCGATACCGAACCGCTATTAAGCGAACAATTACCAGCTGATGGAGCGGGTAAAACGAGGGTGACGGCATCGGGTGTTACGTTAAACACGCAAATGGTGCGGACAATGCCGGTTATGCGGACAAAGCCGATGATGGCATCGTTGCTATGTTCCAACATTTCGATATCGCCCTGAATGATTTCCGGATGATTCTTGCGCCATGCCAGCAGGTTTTTGTAAAAATTGCGCAAGGAATCAGGGTCGCCTGTCTGGCTGGCAACCGACAGCGCACTATGGTCCTGTGGCACGGGCAACCACGGTTGGTCCGATGTCGTAAAACCGCCATGGGCGACATTGGCATTGTGCCACGGCATCGGGGTGCGACAGCCATCGCGCCCTTTAAATTCAGGCCACATTTCAATACCGTATGGGTCCTGTAATTGCTCGTAGGGGACAATGGCTTCTTCAAGGCCCAGTTCTTCACCCTGATAAATGCACGGCGTGCCGCGAAGCGATGTATAAAGGGCGGGGATCATACGCAGGCGGGCATCGTTATCCCCACCTTTATCCTTGCCCCAGCGCGTTGCCACGCGGACAAAATCATGATTACTCACCGCCCAGCACGGCCAGCCATCACCCAGTTTACGAAAGACATCCACCAGCATACCGCGCACCAGTCCGGCTTCCAGCGGGCTTTCCAACAGGTTGATGGTATAGGCCATGTGCAGTTTATCGCCCCCGGCAGTATATTCGGCCATCGTTGCCAACGAATCATCCGACCCGATTTCACCCACCGTGGTGCTGCCAGGATATTTATCGAGAACGGCGCGTAATTTTTTCAAAAACGCCAGATTTTCGGGCTGGGTTTTGTCATGCACATGCATTTGCCGCGTATAGGGGTTTTCTTTCGGCGCGCCTTCGGGGCGATGGGTGCCCGGTATCCAGGGCGGGTTATCGCGCAATTGTTTGTCATGAACATAAAAATTGGCGGTATCAAGCCGAAAACCATCCACCCCGCGTCGCAACCAGAATTCAACATCATCTAACAATTGTTGCTGCACATCGGGATTGTGAAAATTTAAATCCGGCTGGCTGGCAAGGAAATTGTGCATGTAATATTGCTGGCGGGTGGTATCAAATTTCCAGGCTGACCCGCCAAAAATCGACAACCAGTTATTGGGCGGTGTGCCATCGGGTTTGGGGTCCGCCCACACATACCAGTCCGCTTTTGGATTATCGATTGAAGACCGGCTTTCGCGAAACCACGGATGTGCATCCGAACTATGCGACAAAACCTGGTCAATCGTCACCCGCAAGCCCAGCCCATGGGCCTTTTCCAGCAAATGATCAAAATCATCAAGCGTGCCAAACATCGGATCAACATCGCGGTAATTGGCCACATCATAGCCAAAATCTTTCATTGGCGAGGTGAAAAACGGCGACAGCCAAATACCATCCACGCCCAGATCGGCGATATAGTCCAGCTTTTGGGTAATGCCGGGCAAATCGCCAATACCATCACCGTTGGAATCAAAAAAACTGCGTGGATAAACCTGATAAAGAACACCGCCACGCCACCAGTTAACATCACCGTTCAAAGCCATTCTCAAACATCCTGGAATTTGTTGCTCGTCAGATCTTGCCGGTCAGACAGGGTTCGGTCCCCCGCCCGACCGGGCCTTGTCATTTTTGTAAAAGGCAATTTTTGCCTGTGACATGCTTGTGTCAGATCATCCCTTAACCGCCCCGGCTGTCAGGCCTGAAACAATCCGTCGCTGAAAAATCAGCACCAGCACAATCAGCGGCAAGGTTACAATCACCGATGCCGCCATGATATTGCCCCACGGCATTTCATGCTGGCTGGCCCCTGATATCAGGGCGATGGCAACGGGAACGGTGCGTTTGTCGTCGGTCAGGGTGAAGGTCAGGGCGAATAAAAATTCGTTCCATGCCGCGATGAAGGCCAATAGCCCGGTGGTCACCATCGCAGGCCACATCACAGGTAAAAACACCCGGCGAATGACAATCCACGGGGTTGCCCCGTCCATCACGGCGGCTTCTTCCAGTTCGCGGGGCAAATCACGCATGAAGGCGGTTAACACCCACACCGTAAAGGGCAAGGTTAACATCATGTAGGAAATTGCCAGCCCGAACATGCTGTTATACAGGCCAAGACCACGGATCAGTTCAAACATGCCCGACAAAACCGCCACCTGCGGAAACATCGACACCGATAAAATAGTGACCAATAACAATCCCCGCCCGGCAAATTTCACCCGCGCCAGCGCATAGGAGGCCGTTACCCCCAACAACAGTGACAGGGCAACAACCAGAAAGCTGACAAAGACGGAATTGAAAATGTTGTGTCCAAACGGTTGCCCTTTAAATACCGACACATAATTGATCAGGCTGAAACTTTCGGGCAGATAGTTCACCTTGAACAAAGCCGATCCGGTTTCAAACGAGGTTAAAATCGCATAGTAAAACGGGAACACGGCGAACAGCACAATCACCGCGACCAGCAGCCAGAAGGCCGCTTTACGAATATATTTCCGGGCTTTCGCATTCATATCAATGCCCCCCTTCATCAAGGCGAACACGTCCGAGCATAATATAAGCCATGATGCAAAACGCGATGACGACAAACAGCAATGTTGATGCCGCCGAGCCATAACCGACTTCCTGAAAATCAACCAGTTGCTGGCGGGCATAAACCGACATGGTGGTGGTTTGCGGGTTGTTGGGGGTTAAAACGTAAATCACGTCAAACACCCGCAAGGCATCAAGCGCGCGAAAGATCACGGCCACCATCACGGCAGGTTTGATCAACGGCAACGTCACCTTGAAAAACACCCGCACCGGATGAATGCCATCAACCTTGGCCGCCTCGTAGCAATCGCCGGGCAGCATTTGCAAGGCCGCCAAAATCAGCAAAGCCATAAAAGGTGTGGTTTTCCAGACATCAACCAGAATAACCGCACTCATGGCCCAGTCGGGGCTGGCCGTCCAGGCGATGGGCGCTGAAAGAATGCCCAGTTTCATCAGCATGTCGTTAATGATGCCAAACTGGTCATGCAGCATCCAGTTCCACATCCGGGCCGAAACAATGGTGGGAATGGCCCAGGGGATCAGCACCGCTGCCCGCACCAGCCCGCGCCCGCGAAAATTCTGGTTTAAAACCAGCGCAACAACCATGCCCAGTGCTGTTTCCAAAGATACGGAAATCACACTAAAAAACAGCGTATTCCAAACCGCTTGCCACCATTCAGGATCGGTCAGCAGGCCATATGTCTCGCCATCATAAACGGCGTAAAAATTTTCGATGCCGACGAACTTGTAATGCGACAGATCCGACAGATTGGCATCGGTAAAGCCGAAATAAAACGTCCGCAGAAGTGGCCATCCGGCCACCGCAGCCAGAATAGCCAGCATGGGAACAAGAAATATCCATGCCGACCGCCGTCTGGAACGCGTCAGGGAAGAAGCATGCGTCATAACAGATGCTCTTGCTTTGCAAGGAAGGATGCCCGGGTGCCCCGGCGATCCGTACCACGCCATTGTCAAATGGCCCGAAGATCATTGAAAAAGCTGGCTGGCGGCCATACAGATCGACATGTTGCGCCCGAAACGACCACCAGAACACAATTGTTACCAGCCCGAACGTTTCGTTCGTTTCAACTTGCTTTCAAGGGCAGGCAAAGCCTGATCTGCGGTTTGGGTGCCTGAAAGAGTGGCATGAGCAGCCTGCCAGAAATCGGCAGAAACCTTGTTGTAATTGGTCCCGGTTGCTGTGGACGGGCGTGGTACGGCATGGGTAAAGGTTTCATAAAGATCACCAAAGAACGGATTGGCTGCCAGCACATCCTTGTCCTTGTAAAGTGCGGCCACTGTCGGGTTATAGGCACCCTTGATCGCCCGGCGTTTCTGTTCGTCATAAGACGTCAGATATTTAACCAGATCTGCCGCCAGCGCCGGGTTTTTGGAATATTTGGAAACCGATAACTGCCACCCCCCCAAAGCAGCGGCAGATTGCCCGCCCTCGCCGCCTTTGGGCAAAGGAGCAACCCCGACCTTGCCCTTGACCGGGCTATCCTCGGAATTTGCCAGCGCCCAGGCATAGGGCCAGTTACGCATAAACACCGAATTGCCCGACTGGAACACGCCACGTGCCCCTTCTTCGTCATAGCCCAGCACACCATCGGGCGAAATGGTCCCAATCCAGCCCGCTGCGGTGGCAAGGGCCTGTTTGGCCTTATCGTTATTAATCGATATGTCGCCATTGGCTTCCACAATGGTGCCGCCACCATAGGACGCGACCCACTCCAGGGCATTACAGGTCAAACCTTCATAAGCGCGTCCCTGAAAAACATACCCCCACATTTTGCTGTTGCCGCCCTGACGTTCGGCTTCCTCAATTTTCTGGGCTGTTTGGGTCATTTCCGCCCAGGTTTGTGGGACTTTTTCACCATATTTATCCAGCAAATCCTTGCGGTAATACAAAACACCGGCATCGGTAAACCATGGCATCGCCACCAGACGGCCCTTGACCGTGTTGTTTTGGATAATCGGCTTGAAATGCTCGCTGGCCTCGTCTGCCATATAGTCATTCAGATCTATAAAATGATTGCCCAAAATCCCGGGCCAGATCACATCAATCTGAAAAATATCAACATCTGACGACCCCGACGCCAGCATTTGCTGATAGACAGCCAGCCGTTCGGTCGAGGAATTGGGCGTGGAAATCACATCCACTTCGTTGCCGGTTTTTTTCGACCAGGCCGTGACACCTTCCTTGCAAAGGGTCAATTCCTGGCCAACGGCACCGCAGGAAATCGCCAGTTTGGCGGCCTGTGCCGGGCCAGCCAAGGCAAATACCATGCCCGCAACGCCGACGCCTGCAAGCAACTTCTGGATCAAGGTCATTTTCGACCTCCCTATGATGTTTCTGGTTTTCCCGTGCATCCTCCCGATATGTCGGGGGCTGCCGATTTTTATGGAGCCGGATATTTCTATGTTATCCGGCATGTATTTTGTCCCCGTTTTCGGGGATTTTTGGCGCGCATTCAAACAATGCGCAATGGAAAAAGGATACGCGCCTTCACGCCTTTTCAAAGTGTCATATCCTTTAAAGGATGATACTATTCTGCAAAAGTCGGCAAAAATGAATGGCAGGAGGGTAAGGTGCGGATCGTTCAGGAACGCATTACCAACCCCGCAGGATATTCCTGGGGGTACTTCCATTATGTATGGGACGATTTTCGCTGCAACTGGCACCAGCACCCGGAATATGAACTGACGCTGACGTTAAATGCACGGGGCAGTCGCCTGATTGGCGACCACCGGCAAGAATTTGACGGCATTGATTTTGCCATGGTTGGCCCCAACCTGCCGCATTTGTGGGAATGCCAACGCTTAGGCACGACCAGGCAAATTGAAGTTTACGTCTTGTGGCTATCCCGGGAATGGGTCGAAAACCTGACCCGCGATTTTGTCGAATTTGCCGATTTATACAGCCTGTTTGAACAAGCCCGGCGCGGATTATCGTTTACCGCAAAAACCGTCACCAAAATCCAGGCCATCGCCCCCAAACTGGACGATGCCAGCCCGCGCCAGCGCTTTATGTTGATCATTGAAATTCTTGAAACCCTGCTGGGCGGCATTGAAGGCCCTTTGGCATCGGCATCATTTGGCAATGACACAGATGGCAGCAGTGATTCAATACGTATTGATCGCGCCATTGCCTTTATTCATGCCCACCACGCCGAAGCGTTGCGCGTTGCCACCCTTGCCAATGTCGCCGGGGTCAGTGAAAGCAGCTTTTACCGCCTGTTTAAACGCTATACCGGGCGCAGTGTGGTCGAATATTTAAACGAATACCGCATTTCACGCGCCTGTGTGCAGCTATCGCGCACCGACTGGCCCATTTACCGCATTGCAGAGCATAACGGGTTTAGCAACCTGTCGAACTTTAACCGGCGTTTTCGCCAGTATCGCGGCAAATCGGCCCGCGATTACCGCGATAATATCCGCATTCACGGCCAGTTCCCCGACCATCCCCCCATGCCCGACGCCAAAATCGGGGCGGTTCCCGCACGCCCTTTGCCCAGTGAAACCGATGGTGTTTCACCGGGGAAATGTCTCACGGTTAAGGGAATACCGGCAGAAACCATTTAAAGCACTTTTCCTTTAATATGAATAGGGGTCTCTGGGAAGTAGTTAAACGCTGGCAAAGAACAATTCGTCTGGCATTTCGTCAGACGTAAGGCGTGCCTGCCATTGCGGCTGTCACACCACGGGCACCTTTATCAATAATGGCCAAAAAAATGGCTGTCGATTGCCCGGCATCGCGGGTTTCGTGGAAGGTTCGATGTGCCTGAATGAAGGCCACGGTCCAGCTTGCCATAAGCAAGCCCGCCGCCAGGTGCGCATCCGGGTCGTTCTGATCGCGTCCGACACATTCAGACAACACCCCCGCGACCAGTTGTTCAAGCTCGCCGCGTATTGCGCGCGCACGCGCCTTAAGGGTTTCACTGCCCTTGACCGTCTCGATGAAACTCTCACTTCTGACCGAAAATTCGACGTAAGGCTTCTGCTCGCGCACCAGCTGATGCGCAAGCAGACGTAGGGCCTCTAGCGGTGCAACAAACGGATCACGCTGGCGCAAGGCGTCGCGCAGGGTTTCGCGCCCTTCTTCATCGCGGTCAAAGAACATGTCCTCCTTTCGCGGGAAATGATTAAACACAGTCATCCGGCCGACATCGGCAGCGGCGGCAATCTCGTCAATTGTCACATTATCAAACCCGCGCTCGAAAAACAGGCGGTCGGCAACGGCCGAAATGGCGCGTCGCGTGGCGAAACGTTTGCGAGAACGGCGATCTGGTTGCGCGGAGGCGGATGGCACTGTCATGTCGGTCTTGATAAATCAATTTATGTACTGAGTACATATTTAATATTGACACATAGCGACATAACGGACTACCTCCATAAATGTACTCAGTACATATTGGAATTCAGTATGGATTTTCGACAAGAATCGCCTGAGGTAATTTACCGCCCCCACCATCCCCGGCCATCCCCGGTCATCCGCTCGAAGGCCTCTTTCTCAACGGAACGTTAGCAAGTGTAGCCCGATTATGAACAAACCCCTTGCCGTTATCTTTGCCACAATCAGTCTTGATGCCGTGGGCATCGGCCTTATTTTCCCTATTCTTCCCCGCCTTCTTGAGGATGTAACCCATCGTTCGAATATTGCGGCCTATATCGGGATCCTGACCGCACTTTATGGGCTTATGCAGTTTATTTTCGCACCTGTGCTGGGGGCTTTAAGCGACAATCTTGGCAGACGCCCGGTACTTTTGATGTCGCTGGCGGGCACGGTGATCAATTATGTCATCATGGCGTTTGCACCGCAGCTTTGGATGCTGTTCCTTGGCCGTGCCATTGCAGGTTTAACCAGCGCCAATGCCGCTGTCGCCGCGGCCTATATCACCGACATATCGTCCGAGGATAAACGCGCCCGTCGCTTTGGTTTGCTCAACGCGGTGTTTGGCAGTGGCTTTATCATCGGGCCTGTTCTTGGCGGCCTGCTGGGTGATTACGGCCTGCGGCTTCCCTTTATCGCCGCGGCCATCCTGAATGCCTGCAACCTGCTGCTGGCTTTATTCATCCTGCCAGAATCTCGCACCCCAACCCGCGACAAAATCAATCTGGCGGTACTTAACCCGCTGCGACCGCTACGCTGGCTCTTTTCGATGAAGGGGCTGTTGCCTGTCTTTCTGGTGTTCTTCATCTTTAGCGCCAGTGGCGAGGTTTACGGAACCTGCTGGGCATTGTGGGGCTTTGATGCCTTTCAGTGGAACGGACTTTGGATCGGCCTTTCCCTTGGCATGTACGGTGTCTGTCAAATGCTGGTGCAAATATTTTTGCCCGGCCCGGCAACCCGATTGCTTGGCGAACGCGGGGCTGTTTTTGCCGGAATTTCGTGCGCCTGCAGCGCCCTTGTCGTGATGGCCTTTGCCACCCACGGCTGGATCGTGTTTGCCATCATGCCCGTTTTTGCCCTTGGCAGCATCGGCACGCCCGCCCTTCAGGCCTTGGGCACCCGGCAGGTTGACGCCGCCAGCCAAGGCCGGTTTCAAGGTGTGCTGACGTCAGCGGTCAGTCTGGCATCCGTCATTGGCCCGCTGGCATTCTCGACGATTTATTTTATCGTTCAAAAGGACTGGCCCGGCGCCATATGGCTCTCGGTGGTTGCCATTTATGCAATCGCAATCCCCCTGGTTTTTCTCGGCACCCGACCGACCCGTCAGGGCCCGGCACAGGTTTAAGGCCGGGCATTTGTGATCCAGGTCTGTTTTGCAACGATTTTTCATCCGGTTTGAATCCGGTTTCAGCCGAGTCTTTCGCAAATTTCGTTATTTTCTGCCCATTCGCAACGAGAACAAACAAAAAACATCCGGGCATAAATCGTTTAAAATCAACAAGATCACAAAAAACACTTTGTTTGTTCCGATTTTGTTCTTGCGAGAACAAAATCGGAACAATACAGTGACTTCAGACAGATCAAGGAGGTCACAGCCATGATGAAACTACTTCAGAATCCCCGTCGCCTTAACGATGTATGCAGCACCGTTGCCGTTGTTGGCAGCACCGGATTTTTCCTGTTCGTTATCGCGCTGGGCATGGCGCAGACACTCCGGGGTCTGATCTAACCAAGCGTCTTCAAAGTTTTGAACGGGACGGTTTCCCATACCCGACGGCGGGCACCCCGCACCCATACCCCGTCCGCTGTCGTTCCGCCCGTCCCGTTCAAATCCGTTACAACCGCGCAACTGGCACCGCTGTTCGTTCCCCACGGCAGCGGTGTTTTTTTATCTCGCGGTTATGAACAACGGCTTATGTGCCGCAGCACCTGCCATGGCCAAAACCAGGTCGGGCAAAATTGCCCAATTGCTTTATCCCCCCTGAACCGAACCGTCATAAACCCTCTGCTCTTCTGACCGAGTCAGATTTTTTGTCGCCCCGTCGCCGCATATCCGTAAATCGCCCAAAAACCGGATCGGAACTATTGTTGCATTGCAACAACTTACGCTGCACTGCAAAATTTCACTCGACATCCTGGCTATTCTCCGTTTGAATCAGTGACAACAGTCACAAATTCATCATACGTTAGGGCGATAGCGCCTAGAATTGACGCAATCCAAAACAAACCAATTGAATTGTGGCACCGACAACCACACCTAACATGCAGGGATTAAACGGCCAGAGCCTCCCGTAATTTTCAATAACAGCCTGGCCGGGGAGTGAGATTGAATGCTCTATCACATCTACGAATTGCAACATGCAACCATAAGCCCTTTGCGCGTTGCCGCTGACATGGGCAAAAAATGGATGCGCAATCCGGTCAATCCCTGGTCCTATACCCAGCCTGGCCGCACATCTGCCGCCGTTCTCGATGTGTTCACCCACATCACCAACCGCTATGGCAAACCCGAATTTGGCCTTGATGCCACCGTCATTGACGGCGAAAGCGTGCCGATCACGGAAGAAGTGGTGTATGCCGAGCCTTTCTGTCGCCTGTTGCATTTCAAACGCGAAACCGCCCATTTGAAACAACAGCCAGATGACCCGCGCGTGCTGATTGTGGCACCGTTATCGGGCCATTTTTCAACCCTTTTGCGCGGCACGGTCGAAACCATGCTGCCCGATCACGATGTGTATATCACCGACTGGATCGACGCCCGACAGGTACCGGTGCATCTGGGCCATTTTGACCTCGACAGCTATGTCGATTACATCATGCGGTTTTTACGCCATCTGGGGCCGAACACCCACTTGATTGCCGTTTGCCAACCATCGGTTCCGGTTCTGGCGGCTGTATCGCTAATGGCAACGGGCGACGAACCCTGCCAGCCCGCATCGATGACATTGATGGGCGGCCCGGTCGATACCCGCGAAAACCCGACCGAGGTCAACAAATTTGCCCTGCAACATGATCTGGAATGGTTTGAACGCAACGTTATTTCGCATGTTCCGTTGCCCCATGCCGGGGTCATGCGCCGGGTTTATCCGGGCTTTATGCAGTTGGCAGGCTTCATGAGCATGAACTGGGATCGCCATGTGGCCGCCCACCATGACATGTTCACACATCTGGTCGAAGGCGACGGCGAAAGTGCCGATGCCAAACGCAACTTCTATCAGGAATATCTCGCCGTTATGGATATGAGTGCGGAATTTTACCTTCAGACCTTGAAGGTGGTTTTCCTTGAACATGAATTGCCCGCAGGTACCATGCGCTGGCAGGGCATTCCGGTTGATCCCTCGGCGATCACCAAAACCGCGCTATTAACGGTTGAAGGTGAACGCGACGACATTACCGGCATGGGCCAAACCCGCGCAGCCCACAAACTGTGCAGCAATTTGCCCGACAATATGCGTATGCACCACCTGCAATCGGGTGTTGGCCATTATGGCGTGTTTAACGGTCGCCGCTGGCGCGAACAGATCAGCCCGCGCGTCAAGGATTTCATCCGCCGCCAGGATCATGAAGGCAAAGGTGTGAACAGCGCCCCGGCCAAACCAAAAACCGAAACCGAAGCCGCAGAATAAACCACGCAATAGCCGCCACCTGAAAAACAAAAAGCCGCCCCATGATCCGGGCGGCTTTTTTCGGGCGGTAAAATCACGGAGCGGTTAAAATTCTAACGTTGCCGTTCTCGTTTGCCCCCCCATAAGTGCCATCATCGCGGGCGTATTGGGCAACAGGGTGCAACGTATCAAGCAAATGCTGGTAAACACCGGGCACCGTATCTTCCCACATTTCGATTTGCCCGATAACGACCGGATTTGCCGCCCCGTCAAGCAAAGTGACCGCCTCATCGATATTGGCATTGGTAACCCATTCATCTTCAGTGCCCATCAAGGTCAAATGAACACCGATAACCTTGCCATCCTTGATCCCCATAATTCCGATGCATGAAGTAAACGCCGTAAACATGACGGGATCGGCCTTGCCCCACTGGCGTTCGGCAATCTTCATGGGATTTTGCGCCTCGGTAAATACATATGCCATAATCATGGCCTTTCACTGTTTTGGTTAAATCGTTTGGTGTCGACGCCACCGTCGCAAATCAGCAACAGCAAACCGGCAAGACATTTGCACCGTATCTGGAAGGACAAACCGTGCGCATTTGCAAAGCAGGAACCCAATGATTGAACAAACACCGTCCATCACCTCCGCGCTATCATCTGTTCAAATGAACAGTTTTGAACAAGGGGGCATTGCCGTCGTGATTGGTGCCAGTGGCGGCATCGGCCAGGCTTTTGCCCAACATCTGGCCGACACAAAGCAGTTCTCGCAGATTATTGGCCTGTCGCGCAGCAGCACCCCGCCCCTTGACCTGCTAGACGAAGCCAGCATTGAACACTGTGCGGGCCATATTGCCCAACAACAGGGCGATGTCCGGCTGGTTATTGATGCCACCGGCTTTTTACATAACGATGATTTTCAACCCGAAAAAACCTGGCGCCAGATCGACCCGGCCAGTATGGCCCATAACTTTGCCATCAACGCCATTGGCCCGGCCCTGCTGATGAAACATTTTTTGCCGTTACTACCAGCACAGGGCAAATCGGCATTTGTCACCCTGTCGGCGCGGGTCGGCAGCATTGGCGACAACCATATTGGCGGCTGGTACGGGTACCGGGCGGCCAAGGCCGCCTTAAACCAGCTGGTTAAAACCATGGCGGTAGAACTGGCCCGCAAAAAGCGCGACGCCATTTGCATTGCCCTGCATCCGGGCACCGTCGATACACGCCTGTCCGCGCCGTTTGCCAAAAGTGGCCTGCCGGTGCAAACACCAATGCAGGCCACCGCCAATATGCTGGGCGTAATCAACCAGCTTTCCATCGATCAAAATGGTGGTTTTTTCGCCTATGACGGCAGCACCATTCAATGGTGAAAGCGCAGAACAGTCTGCCCCTAATCAAAGAGCCCGTTTAGCTGCGCATATTGAACCAGCATAATTGTTTTGGCATCGCGGATACGGCCGTCGGCGATCATGGCAATGACATCGGCAAACGGGGTTTCCAAAACGCTAATATCTTCGCCTTCGTCGTATTTTCCGCCGCCTTCACCCTGCAAATGATCGGTACTAATTTCGGCAACAAACAGATGCAAACGTTCAGTCACCGAACCCGGGCTCATGAACACGTCAAAAACCTGGCGGGGTTTGCCAATTTTATAGCCGGTTTCTTCTTCAACCTCGGCAATGACGGCGGCGTTCGGGGCGCGGTCATCTAACAAACCGGCGGGAACCTCGATCAACATGCCGGTTTCGTTGCCATTGACAAAGGTGGGCATGCGAAATTGCCGGGTCAGAATGATCGTGCGGTTTGCCCGGTTAAACAGCAAAATGCCTGCGCCATTACCCCGATCATAGGCTTCGCGGTTTTGGTCCTGCCACTCGCCATCCCGGCGTTTTAGGGCAAACCGCACGCGGTACAAATGATACCAGTTATCCGACAGACAATCGACGCCATCCAGACGGATATTGTCACTGTCAAACCGGGTCCAGGCGGTGGGGAAATCCGTCATGTCAAAGCCTTTGCAGAAATTGGTATTTAGCGATTTAAAAACGCCGATAATGTCAGCAAAACGGCCTCGGGTTTTTCGGCATGGACCCAGTGCCCGGCATTTTTGATGCTGGTAAAACTGGCACGCGGAAACAGCGATTTGATTTGGTCGCGTTTTTCCATATCAACATAATGCGAATTGGCACCGGCGATAAACAAAGTATCGCGGTCAAAATGGGCACCATCGGCATTTTTCCAGCCGGTAATATCGTCAAGGTGATTTGCCATCGCGTCGATATTGACCTGCCAGGCCATTTTGCCGGTTTCCTTGTCGGTCGCAACGTTTTGCGCCAGAAACTGGCGGACACCCTTTTCCGAGACCCCGCTGGCCAGGGCTTCTTCCACTTCGGTCCGGCGCGAAATCGCATCAAAATCCACCGCCCGCATGGCGGTTATATAACCAGTATAATCATGGTCATAGGCAAGCGGGGCAATATCCACCACCACCAGATCCGCAACCAGAGCAGATTGGTCTGACAAGGCCAGTGTCATTGCCGCCTTGCCGCCCATGGAATGCCCGATCAGATGCACCGGCCCATTATCAATATCGCCGATCAATTCAGCAATATCGGCCGCCATCGCATCATAGGTCATGACATCATCCCAACCAGAGCGGCCATGATTGCGCAAATCGGCGGTAACAACATGATATTTTTCGGCCAGGCGTCGGGCAATTGCCGTCCAGTTTCGGGCCTGACCAAACAGGCCATGCAAAATCACCAGCGTGCCGTTATTACGGTTTTCATCGCCAAAGGCGTAATGCGCCAGTTTCATCGGGCCTCCTTGCCGGAATAGAATGCGAAAAATTTTGCGCAGAATGGCCCGCCATTACCGCAAAGGCAAGCACAGGACAGCCGAAATACAAAACACCCCTGCATCGTGAAATGCAGGGGTGTTTAAAATCGGTCCTCAGGGTCGTTCGTTTCTCTGGTGTGCTGCGTCATATTATACGCCAGCGTGGTGACCACCATGAGGAACGCCCTTGCTGCCAAACAGGCCAGCAATCATGCGGACCAGTGCCAGGAATCCCTTGCGCATGGTCTGTGCGCGGAGTTTTTCGGCTTCACGGTGCAACGCTACGAGATCAAAACCTTCGTTACGACGCATGGCTTTATCCTTTCCAAGACTGGGGCGAAAAGCGCCCCGATTGCGATATCGTTATGTTCTGATCCCCATGTAGTTGAGATATTGCCAAACGACGAGATTTCTTTTTTCAGGCCACCCATGTACTGGATGCATAGGTTGACTTACATCAAACACAATTGGCCCATGCAGTTTGGTCAATTTTGTCTCATGACAAATAAGATATTCATCTTGTTCAATATTTTTGGCCCTCGGATGCCTCAATAGACACGGCCCTGCCATAACATTATGACAGGTGCGCTGTACCCCTTGAAACAAAAGGGACACAGTAGGTTTTCATCCCGGAAATTTGCGGTGATTTCGCGCCTGAAACACGATTTTTTTGTCAATTTACCAACAAAACGATCACGAATCGCAAGACCAGAGTCGCAAAGGCAACCCTGGTCAATTTTGCATGACTAAATAACCTCAGGTAAGTGCAATGTTAAGGTATTTCACCTCAAGGTATTCATCAAGCCCCCAATGCCCGCCTTCGCGGCCATGCCCGCTTTCCTTGACCCCGCCAAAGGGCGCGCCTTCGTGGGATGTTGTGCCATCATTAATGCCGACCACACCTGTTTGCAGGGCATCGGCAATACGATGAATGCGACCAATATCGCGACTGTATAAATAAGAAGACAACCCGCCTTTTACCCTGTTGGCCAAGGTGATGGCCTCGGCCTCGGTGTCGAAACGGTATATCGGGGCAATGGGCGCAAACAGTTCTTCTTCAAAACAGTCGGCATCAATGGGCAAATCCGTAATCACCGTTGGGCGAACGAAATAGCCCGCACCGGGTTTTTCGGCCCCTTCGTGGAAAACACCCCCACGACGTTTGGCATCCGCCATTAGCCGTTCCACCTTGGCAACCGCGCGGCTGTTAATCAGCGGGCCGATTTCGCTGTGCGCATCAAACCCGTCGCCCATGCGCAAGGCACGGGTTGCGGCAATGAATTTTTCAACAAATGCGTCATAAACCCCGGACTGCACCAGAATGCGGTTGGCACAAACGCAGGTCTGGCCGCTATTGCGGTATTTGGAAATCATCGCCCCCGTAACGGCATCGTCGATCCGGGCATCATCCATCACAATAAACGGGGCATTGCCGCCCAGTTCCATGGCTGTCTTTTTAACCGTGTCGGCACATTGCACGATCAGGCGTTTACCAACCGGGGTCGACCCGGTGAACGATAACATGCGGACCCGAAAATCGTCGGTCAATGCCTGGGCAATCGGCACGGGGGTGCCTGTTACAACGTTAAACACCCCCTTGGGGAAACCGGCCATTTCCGCAAGTTTTGCCACTGCCAGCGCGCAAAGAGGCGTATCTTCGGCGGGTTTAACCACCACACTGCACCCGGCGGCCAGGGCAGGCGCACATTTACGTACCACCATGGTCAATGGAAAGTTCCACGGTGTTATGGCCGCAACCACACCAACGGCCTGTTTTTGCACCCACACCCGACGATCCGCCTGCGTGCCGGGCATGGTTTGCCCATAGGCGCGACGGGCTTCCTCGCCATACCATTCGGCATAGGCAATGGCGCCAACGACTTCGCGCCGGGCCTGATCAATGGGTTTGCCTTGCTCGGCAGTGATCAGGCAGGCCAGGTCTTCAAGGTAAAGTTCCATCAGGTCGCGCCAGCGCCGCAAAACCGCCGCACGGTCCTTTGCCAATGCGCCCGACCATGCAAGAAAGGCATCGGCAGCAGCATCAATCGCGCGCCGGGCTTCGCTGGTCCGCATAAAGGCAACATCCGCCAGCAATTTACCGGTCGACGGGTTTAAAACCTCGATGGTTTCGCCAGAATCGGCACGTTGCCATTCCCCGTTAATATAAGCCTTATGCAGACTCCAGTCGTGAATTAAGGCACACGCGCGATCAAGACCGGAAAGATGTGGGGCATTTCCCCGGAGTAGCGCAGAATTATGGTCGGCGGACGACATACAGGGCGTTTCCTTATCGCCAGATTTAGAACAATGCGGATGACCTCACGGTGTTGTGATTCCATTATTTGTTCCGCTGCTGGGACACTAAGCCCTCAGAGGACGTTCAGGCAACAACACATACATAACGATTACCATTTCCCGGTTCTTCGAGAGAGATTGAGAGTAATGAAACACTTTATTAAAACCGCCCTTCTGACAGCATCCCTTGGCATGACCATCGCCGCCATGCCCGCACAGGCCGACGAAACCAGCGACAATGCAGCCGTTCAAACCCGCGAACATATGATGGCGGGCATTGGCGGTGCCATGGGCACGCTGGGTTGCTACATGAAAGGCCAGTGCGACCTGCCCAAGGAAGTCGTTGGTCTTCTGGCCGAAGGGATTGCATATTCGGCATCAACCGGCCCGGATGTTTTCAAGGCTGAAACACCCGACGCAACCGAAAAAACAACTGCCAGTGCTGATATCTGGACCAATTGGGACGATTTTTCCGGTCACTTCCCGAAATTGCAAGAAAACGCCCTGAAATTGGCCGAAGTTGCCGGTGACAAGGCCGCAATGGGCCCGATCATGGGGGAAATGGGCAAGTCCTGCAAAAGCTGCCACGACGATTACCGCACGAAATAATCCGGCATTGCGGCAAACATTTGCCGCTTGCGCACCATAAAAAAAGGCGGGCTGCCCCCATGCAACCCGCCTTTCTTTATTTTACCCTGTACCGGCCCCTGTATAGCGGGCGCAAATACAGCTTTAACCCGCACGGGCCAGCGTTATGAGCGCCGCAACAACCCCGCCACAAATAACCAGAAGCACCACCCCGAACCATGCCGGTTTAAACGAGATGGCGTTAAAACGTGCAGCGATGCTGACAGGCACCTTGCGTGTGCCAGTGATCATGGCACCGATAAGGTTTTCGTTTTTCAAAAACAGATAGCCGATGGCCGCCACAACATGCAGCCCCACGGCGATGTAAATCAGATTGATATTGGCATGGTGAACGAAATTCATGGCCTCAGCAAAGCCGGACGGCACATATTTCACCAAGGGTCCGTCAAAAAACAGGAAGGTATTTTCGCTGGCAAACAGCCCGGTAAAAGCCTGCACCGCCACCAGAACCAGCAACACCACAGTCATCAACCCGCCCGCAGGGTTATGCCCGGCATAGGCCAGTTCTTCTTCGCTGCCCTTTGGCAATTTGCGTAAATAGGATAAAGCCGCAAACGGGCTTTTGACAAACGATTTGAATCGCGCATTCGAACTGCCGACAAAGCCCCAGACGATGCGAAACAATACCAGGGCCAACACCGAATACCCGGCCAGTTCGTGGATATTGATGATGGCTTCCTGGTTGGTCCACCACGCCGTCGCGATGGCAACAACCAGTGCCCAATGAAACAGACGAACGGGAAAATCCCATAACCGGATACGCGTTTTTTGTGTGTTTTCGCTGTGCATTTATGCCTCTAGCCATGCATTTCTTCAAATAGTGACACGACGTTGATCACGCCGCAATTGCATCATTCTGCCGCACCTGCACCATACAACACACAGCCTTATTGCGCTGCACACATTCCGGTGACCAAATAAATTGCATTCGATTGTGAGTTGCAAACGCAATTGATTAGTTGAAAATCATTCTCACAAGCAGTATCAATAATCGGGCGAGACGCTTGATCTACCAACAGGGACGGATAGATAATCCAATGAAATTTGCAAAAATTCTCGGCACAGCTGCCATGATGGGTGTGCTTGGCGCGCCGTTGGCCCATGCGGCCCCCGATGCCACTGCCGTAATGAAAAACTACGCCGATATCGCGCAGGCCGGTTACAGCGACGCTGTATCAACCGCCAGGACGCTTGAAGCAGCCGTAGACAGCCTGATTGACAATCCGTCGGAAGATGCTTTGAAAAAAGCCCGTTCTGCCTGGATTGCCGCCCGTCCGTCCTATCAGCAAACCGAAGTGTTTCGCTTTGGCAACCCGATTGTTGATGACTGGGAAGGCAAGGTAAACGCATGGCCGCTTGACGAAGGCCTGATCGACTATGTCGATGGCGACCTTTACGGCAGCGAAAACGAAGAAAACCCGGCTTATACCGCCAATGTCATTGCCAATCCTGAACTGAAAATTGGCAGCGAAACCATTGATGCCTCGACCATCAATGCCGATCTGCTTGAAAAGCTTCATGAAATTGACGGCGTTGAAGCCAATGTTGCCACCGGTTACCATGCCATCGAATTTCTGCTGTGGGGGCAGGATTTGAACGGAACGGGCCCCGGTGCTGGCAACCGCTCCTGGACCGATTACGCCAAAGGCGATGCGTGCACCAATGGCAATTGTGACCGCCGTGGCGATTATTTAAAAGCCGCAACCGGCCTTTTGATTTCGGATCTAAGCTGGATGGCAGACCAGTGGGCCGATGATGGCGACGCGCGCAAAAACGTGATGCAGGAAAATGGTGCAGTTGGCCTGACCGCCGAAATCACCGGCATGGGATCGCTTTCCTATGGTGAACTGGGCGGCGAACGCACCAAACTCGGCCTCTTGCTGCACGACCCGGAAGAAAGCCATGATTGCTTTTCCGATAACACCCACAATTCGCATTTCTACGATGCGCTGGGCATTCAGAACGTTTATCTCGGCAAATACACCCGCACCGATGGCAGTGTTGTTGAAGGCCCGTCGCTGTCGGATTTGGTCGCGGCAAACAATGCCGACCTTGATGGCGACATCAAAACCAAACTGGCGGCATCGGTTGCGGCGGGCCAGGCATTGGTTGACCGCGCCAACAATGGCGAGCATTTCGACCAGATGATTGCCGCTGGCAATGATGAAGGCAATGCCGCTGTTCAGAAGTTTGTTGATACCCTGGTTGACCAGACCAAATCAATCGAACAGATCGTTGGTGCCATCGGCCTTGAGGGCATCAGCTTTGAAGGTTCAGACAGCCTTGACAATCCGAGTGCCGTCAACTGATCCTGATCGATCAGCATCGTGCCTGATCTGATAAAATCGTGGCGCGGCAAAGGATTATTCCTCTGCCGCGTTCGCTGTTCCTGCCCTGCCAGCATTTATCATTGGCCTGTTCCTTACATCAAGATTGTCCTGCCATGTCCCTTCCCGGTTTTCTCATCCGTTTGACGTCGCGCCTTTGGCTTTTGCCTGGATGTATCACAACCGGTGCGGTTGCGATTTCCCCGACATTGCTTCATGCGCAGCAAATATCCGACACGGTGCAAAACAACCTGCCCGCCGATGCTTTTCCCGGGGGGGCGACCACCTGGGTTAAAAAAAACGGACGCTCGGCTTTTACGCATTATTCCGCCAATATGGCGTTTGAAAAGCGCATGGATTTCAAACTGGGCGAAGCCCTGTTTCAGCGCATGTGGGTTGCCGCTCCCACGCGCACCAAAACAACCGATGGCCTGGGGCCGCTTTATAATTCGCGGTCCTGCATTGGCTGCCATGTGCGCAATGGCCGCGGCCATGCCCTGGACCCAAAGAACGACCCGGACCGCACCGCTGTTGCCATGTTGCTGCGCCTTTCGATCGCGCCGCAAAACGATGTCGACCGGGAATTGCTGGCAAGCGGCAAGGCAAATTCCATTGCCGATCCGGTCTATGGTAACCAGTTTCAGGAATTATCAGTTCCGGGCATCCCCGCCGAAGGGCGGGCAATGGTGACCTATCACGATCAGATTGTGACGATGGCAGATGGCGAAAACATAACCCTGCACCAGCCCGATTACCAGTTACAAGACCTGGCCTATGGCCCGTTGCATGACGGTTTGATGATCTCGCCGCGCATTGCGCCGCAAATGATCGGCCTGGGATTGCTCGAAGCGATTCCCGAACACATGATTACCGATCAGGCTGACCCGGATGATGCAAATGGCGATGGTATTTCCGGCCGTGCCAACCGTGTCTGGAGCATCGCCGATCAGAATGTTACGCTGGGCCGGTTTGGCTGGAAAGCCGGGATGCCGACACTGGACCAGCAAAACAAAAACGCCATGCAGTTTGATGTTGGCCTGTCCAATTCGTTTTACCCAGATGGTGCGGGCGATTGTACCGATGCCCAAACCCTGTGCCGCGAAGCCCCCAATGGCAACAGCCCCGAATTTGAAGACCTGGAAGCGCACAGCGTTATTACCGATCTGATCCTGTATTACACCCGCAATCTGGCACCGCCCATGCGCCCGAATGCCACTGACGCCGATGTGCTGGCGGGCAAAAAGATTTTCACCGATCTTGGCTGTGTCGCCTGCCACCGCCCCAGCTATCAATTGCCGGTCAATAATCAGCACCCGGAACAGTCCGGCCAGCTGATCTGGCCCTATAGCGACCTTTTGTTGCATGACATGGGCGACGGCCTTGCCGATCATCGGCCCGAGGCACAGGCAAGCGGCACCGAATGGCGCACACCGCCCCTTTGGGGCCTTGGTCGCACAAAGGAAATTGATTCTCGCGCCGGTTTCCTGCATGACGGGCGGGCCAATACCATTCTTGAAGCCGTATTGTGGCATGGCGGCGAAGCGCAGCAGGCGCGTGAGGCTGTCATAAACTTGCCACGATCGGATCGCAGCAAACTGATCGCGTTTTTGAAATCGCTTTAGGGGGAGACATGCCGTTGTTTGATACCGGCTGCCGCCGGGCCATGGCCGGGCTGATTATCACTATCGCTGCCGGGCTGTCTGCGCCGCCAGCCGCCCATGCCGACCTTCCCGATGGGCAATATCACGACGTGATTGTTCATTTACTGTCAAAGGTTTTGCCGCCGCAACTTGATGCCCTGCACACCGGCACGGCCGATCTTGCGACGGGGATGAACAATTTTTGCAAAAATCCCGACAAAGCCGGGCTGGCAAAAATGCGCGACGGCTTTAACACCGCCATGGACCGCTGGCAGGAAGTGCAACCCTGGCGCATGGGCCCGATGATGGCCGAAGGCCGCGACCAGTTGATTGAATACTGGCCCGACAAACACGGTACCGCCACCCGGCAGTTCCGCATGTTATTGCGCAACAAACCGCCGCTTTACACCGACCCCGCCAAAATTGCCGATGCCAGTGCCGCCCTTCAGGGCTTCCCCGCCCTTGAGGAAGTTCTGTTTAACCCCAAGCTGGCCGGGCAGATTATCGCCAAGGACAAGGACAAGGACGGTGTGTATTTGTGCCAGTATGGCGTCACAATTGCCGGCAACCTTGAAAAACTGACCGGCGATCTGGTGGCAGAATGGCCCGCCTTTGCCGATGGCATGATGAATGCCGGCCCCGATAGTCTGGATTACCCGACATCGAAATTCGCCGCCACCGACCTTTACCGCGCCCTGCATGAAGGCATGCTGATCATTATCAGCCAGAAACTGGCCCGCCCGTTAGGCGAAGGACCAGATGATGCCAACGCCAAACGGGCAGAAAGCTGGCGATCAGAACGGTCCCTTCGCAATATTTCGCACAATCTGAAATCGCTGTTTGCGATTTACGATGGCGAACTGAACGGTGCAGGTGAAAGCGGCAAAGGCATGGTTGCCCTTTTGGGGGCCGATAGCCTACTGGATCGATCCTTTCGCCTGAACTGGCAAAAAATTCGCGATGCCAGCGATGCCCTACCCGCCTCAATGGTCGCCGTTTTTGCCCAACCGGGCGGATTTGACAAAGTTCAGGACCTGCAAACCCAGGTCGCCTATGGCGTGATGCTGGTGGAAAATGACGTCGGTGGTCACACCGAACTTGGAGGTGGTTTCAATGCCCTTGATGGAGACTGATTTTAAGTTAAACCGCCGGGGCATTTTACGCCTGATCGGTTTGGGCGGGGCCATGACCTTTTTGCCCGCCGGTTTTGCCAAGGCAGCCGCCACGGTAACCGCGCCAGAAGACCGCGCGGTTTATATCAGCGCCAGCGCAGGCAACAATGATACCTTTTATGTCAGCGCCTTTAACGCACAGGGCAAAATCCTTTATGAACAGCCCCTGCCGGGCCGGGGCCATGATGTGGGGTTACGCCCCAACCATGTGGATGTTGCCGCCGTTGAACGCCGCCCGGGTATCTATGCCTTGATCCTGAACCGCCATACCGGTGATGTGCGTGCCACCCTTAAAAGCCCGGAAGACCGACGCTTTTATGGTCATTCGGTTTATTCCAATGACGGGCGTTTTTTGTATATCACCGAAAATGACTTTGAAAATGCACGCGGTGTTATTTCGGTTTGGGATGCACAAAACGGTTATAAGCGGGTTGCCGAATTTGACAGCTATGGCATGGGCCCGCACGAATTGCATTTGCTGCCCGATGGCGAAGGCATGGCCATTGCCAATGGCGGCCTTAAAACCCATCCCGATTTTGACGGCAGAACGCCCCTTAACATCGAAACGATGGAACCAAACCTGACGGTGATTAGCCGTAAAACCGGCGAAAAGCTCTATCAAACCCGGTTAAAGGATGATTGGCACAAACTGTCGATCCGCCATATTGACATTACTGGCGATGGCACGATTGCCACGGGCTTTCAGTATCATGGGGGCTTGAATGACGACGTGCCCCTGGTGGGCCTGTGGAAACCGGGTGGCCCCGACCTGCACGCCATAGAGGCCCCCGATAGCGTTCAATACCGGATGCGCCAATATTGCGGTAGTGTGCGATTTGATGCTTCTGGTTCCGTATTTGCCGTTTCCTGCCCGCGCGGCGGGGTTATAACCTTTTGGGATGCACAGAATGGCAAATTCCTGACCAACATCGCCGCCCCTGATGGCTGTGGCCTGGCGGCAACCGCACGCAAAGGCGAATTTGTCGGCACCAGCGGCCTGGGCGCTGGCTGGCGGATGGATGCCCTCAACCGTAAACGCGTGGAACTTCCCGACGATTCGCTTAAATCGCTAAAATGGGACAACCATTTACAGCGTATTTCAGCCTAGAGCCGCCAACATCACCAAAACAGCCAAAGGCCGCACATCTTGTTGCGGCCTTTTTTCATGCCATTAGATTAATATAAATCAAATACTTAGCCCGCAGACCGCTTTAGTAGCACCACGTGTAGCCCCCCGTTTTAAAACCGGACTCAACTTTTTTGCAATTAATAACGATTTTCACTTGCGTCCAATCCGGTGCTTGCGTATAACAACTCCAGACACAGCCCGCGAATGAAACCCATTCGCATTTGTCCCCAAAAAGGCTTGTCCTGTCCTGCGGGTCCTCTCTCCTCGCAGGCCTCTCAAGGTGGAATAGTGGCGGTAACCGATGCGGGAAACGGTTACCGTCACTTCCCTCTGATCCCTTCTTCTCACCGGCCAAATTTCAAAAAAACAAGCACCAGTCATGACCGATGCCTGCATTGTTTTTGGAATTGCCCCCTGCCTTACGGCAGGCTGGTGGGGATTAAAGCTGCACAAAGTGCCCCTTGCTGACTTCGCGATATTCCCGAACCGGCGGCACAAAATCCAGTCCGCGCACCGGGCTTTTGATCTCGTCAACCGATACGCTGCGTTTAATGTTGCGGCGCGCCGGATCTGGCACGGGCACCGCAGCCATCAGTTTTTTGGTATAGTCATGCTGCGGATTATCAAAAACAGACTCACGCGGGCCAATTTCAACAATTTCGCCGAGATACATCACCGCAACCCGATGGCTAACCCGTTCAACCACCGCCATATCATGCGAGATAAACAGATAAGCCAAATTCATGCTTTGCTGTAAATCCATCAGCAAATTGCACACCTGCGCCTTGATTGATACATCAAGGGCCGAAACCGATTCGTCGGCAACAATCACTTTCGGGTCCAGCATCAGCGCACGGGCAATACAAATACGCTGGCGTTGCCCGCCGGAAAATTCATGCGGCAGGCGTTTCATCATTTCCGCCCCCAAACCAACCCGGTCAAGCAGGTCAGCGGCCTTGTCACGGGCCTGCTTGCGCGTGCCCAACCCGTTTTCAACAAAGGGCTCGGCCACAGCAGAACCGATGGTCATGCGCGGATTAAGGCTGGCAAACGGGTCCTGAAACACCATCTGGATGCTGCGCCGCATTTGCCGCAAACCCGGTGCGCGCAAAGTCATAACGTCAAACCCGTCGAGGGTAACCTCGCCGCTGGTCGGCTCTACCAGGCGCGAAATAGAACGACCCGTGGTCGATTTGCCACAGCCCGATTCCCCGACCAGCGATAATGTTTCGCCCTGAAACAAATCAAACGACACATTTTCAACCGCATGGACCGCCCCGGTTTTGCGGCCAAAAATACCCGATGTAATATCAAACCGGGTGGTCAGGTTTTTAACCGACAAAACCGGCGTCATATGATGATCAACCGTATCGGAAATTTGGGTATCCCCCGATGCAATACCGGTTTTCGTATCGACAATGGCAAAACGACGGGGCAACTGACTGCCCTTCATCGACCCCAAAGCAGGTACCGCTGCCAAAAGGGCGCGGGTATAGGGATGCTTGCCATGATGGAAAATATCGGCTGTTTTGCCTGTTTCCACAACATCGCCCCGAAACATGACAATGGTCCGGTCCGCAATTTCGGCAACCACACCCATATCGTGGGTAATGAACAAAACCGCCATCCCTTCTTCTTCCTGAAGGGATTTGATCAGATCCAGGATTTGTCCCTGAATGGTAACATCAAGCGCGGTTGTCGGTTCATCGGCGATCAACAGTTTGGGTTTGCTGGCCAATGCCATCGCAATCATGACACGCTGGCGCATCCCGCCTGAAAACTGATGCGGGTATTCATCAAACCGCGCGGCGGCATTGGGAATACGCACTTTTTCAAGCAAACGGATGGTTTCGGCACGGGCATCCTTTTGGGAAATATCGCGATGACACAACATGGCTTCGGCAATTTGTCGGCCAATGGTGAAAATCGGGTTCAGGCTGGTCATCGGCTCCTGAAAGATCATTGATATTTCATTGCCGCGAATATGGCGCATCGGTTCGGGTGCCAGGGACAGTAAATTCTGCCCGCCAAACATGATCTGACCGTCGGTTTTGGCATTATGTTTGTGCAACAAGCCCATGATCGACAGCGACGTTACACTTTTACCCGACCCGGACTCGCCAACAATGGCAACGGTTTCACCAGGTGAAATATCAAAACTGATATTGCGGATCACTTTTTTCCATTCGTGCCCGACACGAAAGGAGGTTGAAAGATTTTCAACACTGAGAACTGGCCCCAACAAACCGCTGGCAACGTGTGGCGCGGCAGTAACTGTCGGCATGGAATACCCCCTGATGTGGTATATTAAATTTAACTGCCCACATTTTTGCGGGTCATTTTAAACGCAAATGCAAAATGGGCCCCGAAGGGCCCACTGCACGGTCAGGCGGCCAGTTTACCTTCTACCAGCGACACCCAATAGCTGATGCCGAACGGCAAAAGATCATCGTTAAAGTCATATTCGGGATGATGCAGGTTGGCACTGTCACCATTGCCTACAAATACAAAGGCGCCCGGACGCGCTTCTAGCATATAGGAAAAATCCTCGGCCCCCATGACCGGGGGCGGGCTGGTATTCACCGCCGCATCGCCCGAAACCGACTGGGCAACCGAGGTTACAAAATCGGTTTGTTCATCATGATTGCGGGTAATCGGATAGCCGCGATGATAGTCAACCCTGGCAGAACCACCCAAAAGTTTGGCAGTGCCCTCGACAATTTCGATAAACCGTTTTTCGGCCATATCGCGAATTTCCGGCAACAGGGTGCGAACCGTCCCCTTCAGGGTGACATCGGCCGGGATCACGTTATGGGCTTCGCCGCCATGAATGGCGGTAATTGAAACCACCAGAGACTCTAGCGGGTCAGTTTCGCGCGCAACAATATTTTGAACTGACATAATGATTTGCGCGGCAATAACCACCGGGTCAACCCCAAGATGCGGCGTCGATGCATGACCGCCCTTGCCCGTTACCGTCACCTCGAAATGATCGGCTGCCGCCATGACCGGCCCTTTGCGGATGGCAAAATGCCCCACCGGCAAGCCCGGCGAATTGTGCATGCCATAAACTTCCTCGATGGCGAACTTTTCCATCAAACCATCCTGGACCATGGCAAGCCCCCCGCCGCCGCCCTCTTCGGCAGGCTGAAAAATCAGCGCAACGGACCCTTTGAAGTTTCGCGTCTGCGACAGATATTTGGCCGCACCCAGCAACATTGCCGTATGGCCATCATGGCCGCAGGCATGCATTTTACCAGGTGTTTTTGATGCCCATTCAACCGGGCCAGCTTCCATGATCGGCAAGGCGTCCATATCTGCGCGCAGACCGATGACGGGGCCATCACCGCCCTTGCCCTTGATAACACCGACAACACCGGTTTTTCCCAATCCGTAGTCTACGCTGTCGCAGCCAAACTCTTTCAGCTTGGCTTCAACAAACTTTGACGTTTCAAAAACGTCAAACAGCAATTCGGGGTGTTCGTGCAAGTAACGTCGCCATGCAGCAACTTCCGCATAGATTTCATTGGACTGATTTAAAACAGGCATAGGTGGTGGCCTCACTGATTTTAAATGTTGTGTGATTTTTTTCCGTGACAAGACAATGTTACGCAGCACAAACTTGGATCAGCAAGAAGAAATGTTTCTTTCTTGAATAAAAAATGTGCATATGATTTCATCAGCTTACCAATACAGCATTTCAATCAAAAAAGGATGACCCCGCAAAATAAACACCAGATTAACCGCTGGTGGTTTTCCTTTTTTGCAGTGCAAACAAGAAGTTCCGCAAACGGAACCGGATTTCGCAGCGATTGGGAAGAGACAAGGCCGAGCCGGATTAACCGGCCAATTCAATCAGGGATTAAAACAATGACCAAACTTCGCCTCCTGCTGACAGCATCAGCAGTCGCTTTGACACTTGGCACCGCTGCCAGCGCCCAGGCCGCCCGAGGATCTGACGGGGAACTCAAGATCCTATACTGGCAGGCCGTTTCCGTTCTTAATCCGTATCTTTCGGGGGGCACCAAAGACCTGCACGGGTCATCAATGGTGATCGAGCCTTTGGCCCGGTACGACGAAAAAGGCAACATGGTTCCCAAACTTGTCGACGAAATTCCGACCATTGAAAATGGCGGTGTCTCCAAAGACCTTAAATCGATTACCTGGAAACTCAGCAAAGGCATTAAATGGTCTGACGGCACCGATTTTACGGCCGACGACGTTGTTTTTACAGCCGATTACTGCCTCGCACCCGATGGCGGCTGCCAGCAGCGGGCCTATTTTTCCGATGTTACCAAGGTTGAAGCCCTTGATCCGCTGACGGTCAAAATTACCTTTGGCGTTCCCAAACCATTCCCGTATGGCCCGTTTGTCGGCAGCCAGTCGCCCATTTTGCAAAAGGCGCAATTCAAGGATTGCATGGGGGCCAAGGCGCCAGAATGCACCGATGCCAACTTTCATCCGCATGGCACCGGCCCGTTCCGGGTAACCGAATTCAAACCAAATGACGTTATTTCATTTGAGGCCAATCCGTATTACCGCGTTGCCGACGAACCCCATTTTGCCACGGCGGTTCTTAAAGGGGGTGGCGATGCCGCATCGGCAGCCCGTGCTGTTCTTGAAACCGGCGAATATGACTATGCCTGGAACCTTCAGGTCGAACCCGAAATCCTGGCGCAAATGGCACAGGCTGGCAAAGGTGTGATCGTTTCATCGTTTGGCACCCAGGTTGAACGCCTTGAAGTCAACCCGTATGACGCCAGTGCGGCGGCCGGTGATGCCCGATCCACCAAACAGGCAGGCCCCAACCCGGCCCTGTCAGACCCGGCGGTGCGCAAGGCCCTGTCAATCGCCATTGACCGCGACCTGCTTGTCGAAGCCGGATACGGCGAAGCAGGCCGCCCGACCTGTAATTTCGTGCCCGCCCCTGATATTTATGCGTCCACGGCAAATGACTGGTGCCTGAAGCAGGATGTTGCCGGTGCCAACAAACTGCTTGACGATGCCGGTTGGGTGATGGGATCAGACGGGGTGCGAACCAAGGGCGATGCCCGCCTATCGCTGATTTTCCAAACCTCGACCAACTCTGTCCGACAAGGCAGCCAGGCCCTGATCAAACAGATGTGGCAGCAGATTGGCGTTGAAACCGAACTGCGCAATACCGATCCGTCGGTCTTTTTTGGCGGCGATCCGGCAAGCCCGGATACCTTCCAGAAATTTTATTCCGACATTGAAATGTACACCAACAACTTTGACGGCACCGACCCGGAAAAATATCTGGCAGGCCGCATGTGCGACAAAATCCCCAGCCCGGAAAATGGCTGGCTGGGTGAAAACGTTTCACGATATTGCGACCCGGCATATGACAAGCTGGCGGCCAAACTGGCTGGCACAGGCAAACTGGCCGACCGTGCCGAGATTGCCAAAGAAATGAATGATATGCTGATCGAAGCTGGCACCATGATCCCGCTGATCCATCGCGGTGACGTTTCTGCACATTCTGCAACTCTTGAAGGCGTTCGCATGAACTCCTGGGATTCGCAGTTGTGGAACGTCGCTTCCTGGTACCGCAAGAAATAATCCCCAGACTGGCCGGGCCTGTAGCACTACAGGCCCGCGCTGCTTTTATTCTCCCCTCCAGTCTGGAGCGCGCCCCAATGTTAAACTATACCCTGCGCAGGTTGATGTTTGCGATCCCCACCCTGTTGGTGATCAGTTTCATCATCTTTGCCCTGCTTGACCTTGCCCCGAACGACCCGACGGGCAACCTTCCCCTGACCATCCCGCCAGAAGTACGCGAACAAATCCGTCAGTCTCTTGGCCTCGGCGATCCTTTTCTGATCCGCTATGCCAAATGGCTGCACCAGTTTTTTATCAATGAACCCCTTAATATCCTGTCGCAGATCACCGGAGCAGAGATTTTTGAATCCGCCGACCGGCTGCGCATTCGATCCTGGGCAACCCGCAGCCCGGTCGTTGACCTGATTGTGCAACGCATGCCCCAAACCCTGTGGGTTGTGGGTATGTCCTATCTTGTCGGTATTCTCATCGCCATTCCGATCGGGATTATTTCGGCCTACAAGCAATATTCAATCTTTGATCAGCTTGGCACATTCATTTCGATGGTTGGCTTTTCCGTCCCGACCTTCTTTACCGGCGTTCTGCTGATTGTGGTTTTCAGCGTCAACCTGCATTGGTTCCCCTCGATCTATGATACCAATCACGAGGTCACGGACTGGTCGAGTTTCCTGTTTCAAATCAAGCAGATGTTCCTGCCCGTTCTGGTCCTGGCACTATATAACACCTCGCAAATCAGCCGGTTTGTGCGGGCATCGATGCTTGAAAACCTGAACCAGGATTATGTCCGTACCGCGCGCGCCAAAGGGGTAAAGGAACGCACCATTCTTTTGGTCCATGTCTTGCGCAACAGCCTGATCCCGGTGGTCACCGTGATTGCCCTTGGGGTTCCCACTGTGTTTTCCGGTGCCATCATTACCGAACAGATTTTTCGGGTGAACGGGCTGGGGCAGTTGCTGATTACGTCCATTCAGGGCGGCGATATACCGGTTGTACAAACCCTGACCTTTATTTTCGCGGTCCTGATTGTGCTGTTCAACCTGATTGCCGACGTGCTTTACGGCGTACTAGATCCGAGGATTCGCTATGACTGATGTCCCGCAACCCGATATCGGGCCAGACACCCTGCCACAGGAACGGTCGCGCGCCATGCAGTTATGGGGCCGTTTCCGTGACCATAAAGGCGGCATCATTGGTGCGGCGGTGTTTCTCATCATCATCGTCGCCGTCGCCATTGGCCCCTATATCCACACCATTGATCCGCAATTTTTAGACATCCGGTCTAAAAATCAGGGTCCCAGCCTGATCCATCCCTTTGGCACCGATAATCTTGGTCGCGACATGCTGGCACAGGTGCTGGCAGGCGGGCGGCTGTCCTTATCGGTTGGCATGGTGGCGATGGCCTTGTCGCTGTTTCTGGGCACCGTTGTTGGCTTGTTCTCTGGCTATATCAAATGGCTGGATGGCCCGCTTATGCGGCTGACCGACCTTTTCCTGGCACTGCCGCTTTTGCCGCTGCTGCTGGTGATTATCATGCTGTTTCGTGAAACCTTACGGGCGATATTCGGCCCGGAAACCGGGATATTTATCCTGATTGTTTTCGTGATTGGCATTACCAGCTGGATGCACACCGCCCGCATTGTGCGCGGCGATGTTCTGGCCATTAAAAACCAGGAATTCATTCTGGCGGCCAAAAGTGGTGGCACGCGGGAATTCAACATTATCCTGCGTCACCTTCTGCCCAATGTGATGAGTTCGATCATGGTCTCGGCAACCCTTGGGATTGCCACCGCCATTATCACGGAATCAGCGCTCAGTTTTCTTGGGCTCGGGTTTCCGTCGGACTTTCCGACCTGGGGCAGACTGCTTTATGACGGGGCGAATTTTCTGCAAATCACGCCCTCGCGGGTCTTGTGGCCCGGCCTTGCCATTTCGCTTACCGTGTTAAGTGTGAATTACATGGGCGATGCCTTCCGCGATGCCCTGGACCCGCATAAGGTCAAACATTAAAGCGATTTCCACCGATACCTGAAACAAAAAGCAGCGATTTTGCCTTAACCGACAAAACCGCTGCTTTTTATTCCAAATGTAAACTACGTTAACCATCTTTGCGGCCCCACAACAAACGCAGGGAATTTAATGTCACCAGCACTGTCGCCCCGGTATCGGCAAGCACGGCGACCCACAGGCCGGTAATGCCGAAAATACTGGTCACCAGAAATATGCCCTTTAGCCCCAGTGCCAGGCCGATATTTTCGCGAATAACCCGACGCGCCCGACGCGAAAGTTTCACCAGCACCGCCACATCGGTCAGCCGTGATTTAACCACCACCGCGTCAGCAGCCTCCAGCGCAATATCGGTGCCGCCGCCAATGGCAATGCCCACATCAGCGGCCTTCAGGGCCGGGGCATCATTAATGCCATCGCCAACCATCGCCACAATATCACGTGATTTGTGGCTGTTATCGTTGCCCGTCACGCCCTGCAACGCGGCAAGGGCGTTCAGTTTATCCTCGGGCAACAATTCTGCGCGCCAGGATATGCCCAGTTCACCTGCCATGCTTTGCGCAACCCGTTTGGCATCGCCGGTCAGCATCACCGGTTCGATCCCCATGGCTTTCAGCATTTTCAGGGCATCATGCGCGTCCTTGCGCAACCTGTCGCGCAGGGCAAGTGCGCCCACAATTTGGCCGTCGCGCAAGACCACAATGGCGGTACAGCCGCTGTCTTCCTGTTGCACCATCCAGTCGGCAACGGTGCCTGAACAGTCAATATCAAGCCGTTTGGGTGCCCCGACACGATACAGAACGTTATCAATGCGCCCTTCGACACCGGCACCGGCAATGGTGCGACCATCGCTTAATTCCGGCAGGGAAAGACCACGTTGTTCAGCCGCCTCGACAATGGCGCGTGCCAGCGGATGCGATGTGACATTTTCCAAGGCGGCAGCATGAGCCAGCACGGCATTTTCATCCATGTCGCCCGTGGTCATGATGCCAACCAGCCCCGGTTTGCCTTCGGTTAAGGTGCCGGTTTTATCAAAGGCAATTTTGCGCACCGCCCCGATAATCTCCAGCGCCGCCCCGCCCTTGATCAACAAGCCGATCCTTGCGGCCCGGGCCAATGCCGATGTGACCGCCGCCGGTGTTGAAATCACCAGCGCACAGGGGCACCCGATCAGCAACAACGCCAAGCCACGATAAATCCATTCCTGCCATGCCTGACCAAACAAAAGCGGCGGCACCAGCACCGTTAACAGGGCCAGCCCCATAATGATCGGGGTATAGATACGGGCAAATTTGGCCACAAACCGTTCAACCGGTGCCTTGTGCTTTTCGCTGTCTTCGACCAGGGCAATAACCCGGTCCAGCATGGTTTGCCCGGCGGCACGGGTAACTTTCACCTGAACCGGGCGGTCGGTCACAATGGCACCGGCAAAGACATCGCTGCCTTCGACACTGGCAACCGGCACCGATTCCCCGGTTAAGTGGCTGTTGTCAATTTCTGCCTGGCCTTTTACCAGCACCCCGTCGGCCGGGATGCGTTCGCCCGGGCGCACTTCAACAATGTCATCCATCGATAATTGCGATGGATGCACATTCCGGCTGCCATCGGCCCCGACAAGGCGGGCATTTTCGGGCGACAGTTTTAACAGCGATTTCACCCCGCTGCGTGCTTGCCCGGCGGCGACCCCTTCCAGGCTTTCGCCAATGGCAAACAGCAACACAACCATGCCGGCCTCTAACGGGTCGCCAATAGCAACCGCACCAATAACGGCAACCGACATTAAAAACTCAATCGAAAACAAGGCCCCGTTCAGGGCCAACTGCCCCGCCCGTTTCATCACCGGCAGGGCCGCCAATATGGCCCCAAGCGATAAGGCATAAGGTTCGGCCACCGGCACAAGCGCGCCAATGCCCCACCCCACCAGCAGGCACATCACCGCCCAGGCAATTTCATCCCCCGCCTTGGGCCACGGGGCGAAACGCCACATCAGCGGTAAACCGTGGCCGTGATCATGGTCGTGTGCGTGATTATGATCATGTACACGGTCGTGCCTGGCATCGTCACCATGTTCACCGTCACAGCAGGACGTTTTTTCAACCCGGTCGCCTTTGGCCGTACGTTCCTGCGCACGGTAACCCAGCTTGCCAAGCGTTTTTGCAATATCATAGCGGGTTTGGCGGCCATCCTCATGCAGGCCAAGGGTCACTGTTTCGCGCATCATGGATACGTCAACACAGTCCACTTCCGTGCGACGCTGCAGTGCGGTTTCAATTTTGGCAACGCAGGAGCCGCAATCCATGCCGCTTACCGCCCAATGATGATGATGGACGGCCTGATTGCGCTGGTTCAGGGCATCCTGGACCGTTTTTTGTACATGATCGTCTGTTTGCCCGGCAACCGTGACACCCTCTGCGCTGGCATTGATGTCATTTTCAGTCAATGTCTTTCGCAGACTTTCCAGGACATACTCACGGCACTGCGCGCAATTTTCCAGCTCGGCGTAATCTCGCCACTTAAGGGTCAGGGACATTTCAGCCTCACAAACATTCAAATTATTATTCATACATAATATACAAATAACAATTCATGTGTTTATGTCAAGTGATATTCAAATCTGTATTTGAATATCATCGTGCGCGCACAAAAGTGCAGCCTGCTCCTGTTGAGTGAGATTGAAGGCCGGACAAACCGGAAATGTGATGGAAAGCAGGAAAAGCTGAAAGAAGTTCTGCTACGCCAAGCGCCTGTTAATCGTGCGTAACGTGGGCAAAAACATCCTGTACCACACCGGAAATATGAGCATCATCAATGGTGTAATAGATATGCCGCCCATGCCGTTCGGATGCCAGAATGCGCTGATCGCGCAAATGGCGCAAATGATGGCTGGTCAGCGATTGCGACATGCCTGATGCCTCGGCAAGTTCGCTGACTGTTTGCGGGCGTTCCATACAGCGCAACACCAGTTGCAACCGCCCGCCATCCCCCAGCAAGGCAAAAATGCGCGCGGCGGCTTCGATATCGGGCAGCGAAAGTTCCTGACCAATCACACTGGAGGCATCACGCAACACAGCCTCGCCTTGCGACGGACTCAGCCCCAGACGTTTCGCTACATCGGGGTCGTCGGCATGTTTATGCCCGTGGCCTTGCGGTGTTTGTGTGTCTGTTGCGGTACGCCCGTCACGCACGGCATTATCGTCCTGTAACTGCCCGGTCATATGCCTGTGTGCATTTTTACTGTTTGCCATGGGCATTATTTTCCACGTATGACGCCGCAAAACAAGGCATGTTATAAAATTCGTTTTCCAGCCGTCGCAATAACGTGATCATCCGGGATGACGCACCGCCACAGTTTTGGCGTACCAAACATAACAAAATATACACCCCGCCTGTAGCAAAGGATGCCGAAATTGCCCCAACGCATCACAAAATTAACCTGCATGATGCTTGTGATGATAGCCGTCATACCCATGCTGGCAGGCTGTAGCGGCATTGACTGGCGCGCCAGCATCAAACAAAGCCTGTCAAATGCCTGTGAAGCATCGCGCCATTGTGGCAGCAATGGTATTCCGCAGGCGGATTAACCCTCGCCAGATGTTTAAAGCATGTTTCCTTTAATATGACCCATTTTGCCAGCGCAGTC